>Ga0265294_10003605_pt1 | contig 19740 bp, 17 predicted proteins | sample MunlanPumphouse3_FD_192504 | JGI IMG/M metagenome (GOLD analysis project Ga0265294, IMG submission 192504) | Groundwater microbial communities from a municipal landfill in Southern Ontario, Canada - Pumphouse #3 | ecosystem: Environmental > Aquatic > Deep subsurface > Groundwater | place...
ACGAAGCCCGGGGATGACCCCGGCGCAGTCCCCCCAGAGGAGACTGCTGTCAGGCCGCCCCCTGCCAAGCCTCAGGGGGTCGAGGTCCACCTGGATGAGGGGCACGTCCTTTGGGACGTTTGTGAACTTCGAGAAGCCCACACCAAGGGTGATCAGGAGGTCGGCCTCCTCTGCCATCCGGCGGGCCTCAGGGGAGCCGACATTGCCGAGTATACTCACAAACCAGGGGTTCTCCTCAGGCACAATGCCCTTGGCGCCGAATGTGGAAAGCAGGGGGGCCTGAAGGGTCTCTGCAAGGCTCACCACCTCATCTGCGGCTGCCATGGCCCCCTTACCTGCGAGGATGACAGGTCTTTCTGCCGCCCTGATCCTTGCGGCGGCGGCCCTGATCTCATCATCAGGTGGCATTACTGACTGTTTCGCGATACAGGACTCCTGCCCTGAGAATGTCCTCTCAAGGGGCTCCTTCTGGATGTTGTTTGGCACTGATATCTCCACCGGGCCGTGCCTGATCAGGGCATACTTGAGGGCCCTTGTGAGTATGGGCACCGCCATCTCCCTGCTGCTTACAGAGTTGTTATAGACAGTGAATGGCCTGAAGAAGGCATCCTGATCTATCTCCTGGACACCTCCGGGCCCTCTGTACTGCCCCCTGACCTGGCCGCAGAGTGCAAGCACAGAGGCACCGTCCTCCCTGGCGTCACACAGGCCGGTCGCGAGGTTTGTGGCACCCGGCCCTGCGATCGTGAGGCAGGCCGCGAGTTTTCCTGTGAGTTTGTTGTAGGCCGAGGCCGCCATGGCGGCATTCTCCTCATGCCTGACAACGACATACCTGAGTTTGGGGTTCTTTCTGAGGGCCTCGACAAGACCGAGTGAGGAGGTGCCAGGGATGCCAAATATGATCTCAATGCCCCAGTCGGCCATCTCCTGCATGATCACATCAGAGACAGTGGTCACTGCCGTGTCATGGATCTCTGCCTCCCCAGCCTGCTTCTCAAACGCCCCCTTGTCTGCCATGCAGACCGGACAGCGCCAGTCTTCAGGCAGATCAGGAAAATCCTTGCCCTCGTCTGCGGTGTCATAGGTATAGCCGCATACCCTGCATCTCCACTCTGTCACTCCCAGTCACCTTAGCGAGGAAGAGGCACCGCTGAGAGGAAAAAAGTTTGCACTCACCTGCAGAGAGGTGAGAGTTTATTATGAATCATCTCGACCTGCCAGACGGCAGTGCCGATGTAGTTGTCAGGTTCAAGGAGGTGATCTATCTCCTCTTTTGTGCAGAGGGCCGCGACCTCAGGGTTCTCTGAGAGAATCTCTGAGAGGGCACGCTTCTCTGAGAGAGCAGTCATGCTGCCCACACGCACTGCCTCATGGGCAACCTGCCTGTCAAGGCCCCTCTTTGTGAGCTCAATCATCACAGACTCTGCCATGTTCACGCCATGGAGCATGAGGAGGTTTCTGCGGACATTCTCTGGTTTTATGACCAGACCCTCGAGCACACGGATCATCACATTCAGGATGTGATCTGTGAGTATTGAGGCCTCAGGGAAGGTCACACGTTCGCAGGAGGAGTTGGTGAGGTCACGCTCGTCCCAGAGGGTGTTGTTCTGGAGGGAGGGCTCGATCATGGCCCTGACGATACGTGCAAGCCCGCAGACCTGCTCGCTCTTGATGGGGTTCCTCTTGTGTGGCATGGTGGAGGAGCCAACCTGATTCTTGCCAAAGGCCTCCTCGACCTCGCCTATCTCTGTCCTCTGCATGGATCTGATCTCGACGCCTATCTTGTCAAGGGTGGTCGCGACAAGTGCCAGGTACATGATGTACTCTGCATATCTGTCGCGCTGGACGAGCTGGTTGGAGACATCGACGGCATTCAGATCGAGTATGCCCATCATGCTCTCCATGACTGCATGCCCCTGGGTGCCCATGGAGGCCTGGGTGCCGACTGCGCCTGTCATCTGACCGACAGCGACACGCGGTCTCATCTCCTCAAGTCTCTGGATGTGTCTTGCGACCTCGCTCGCCCAGATGGCGAACTTCAGACCCCAGGTGGTGGGCACGCCGATCTGACCGTGCGTCCTGCCTGCGCATACGAGGTTCTTCGTCTCCTCGCTTCTCTTCAGGAGAACTGAGAGCAGGCGGCGGAGTTTCTCATCAATGAGGTCAAGACTTGCCCTGAGCTGGAGGCCTGTGGCTGTGTCAAGGATATCATTTGAGGTGGCTCCAAAGTGGATCCAGCGCCCTGACGGCCCGCAGACCTCTGTGACAGCCCTGACAACTGCCATCATGTCATGGTTGATCTCTGCCTCTATCTCATTGGCCCTTGCAAGGGATGCCTGGCCTGCACAGGCCGCGATCTTGTCTGCATCCTGTTTCGGGACAAGGCCGTGGATGGCCTCTGCCTGTGCGAGAGCGACCTCTGCGGCGACGATCGAGTCAAAGCGATTCTGCTCGTCCCAGATTCCCCGCATCTCAGGGGTACCATATCTGTAGTCAATAGGGTGGACTGCCATAGTGGGTATATATTGGACGCCGATACAAGATAAGTGCCATCCCGCCCAAGTAGTATATCATGGATGCCCTCGACTCCTGGTTCCCATATGAGCAATACCGCCCCAACCAGCGTGAGATGCTGGAGACGGCACTGCAAGCCGCAGAAAACGGCAGTATAGCCATGATCGACGCGCCGACAGGCAGCGGAAAGTCGAGTGTGGTCTCGGCACTCCTGGCCGTGGCCGAAGGCCGCAAGGTCATAGTAGCAGTCAGGACCGTGAGCCAGCTCAATACCTTCATACGTGAGCTGGAGATGATCAGGAAGAAGTGCAGAAAGGGTCTCACCTTCTCATATCTGGTAGGCAAGCGGAATGTCTGCCCCATGGCCAGGGCTGCGATGGGTGACACCTACAGGCTCTGCGAGGGCCTGAAGGCCTTCTCCTCGGCCCTGATGAGGGAGAGGTCACAGAAGACTGCGGGCGACCCCTCGAAGGACAAGGAGGTGCAGAGGCAGATAGAGAGGAATGATCCTGAGCACCCCCTGATCTGTCCGTACTTCATCAGGAGCAAGACATTTGCAAAGGATGACGAGGGCACACATATGGTCATCTCCCAGGCTGTCAGGAGCAGGGGCGAGAAGATGCGCACAAAGGGGGTCAGGCCGCAGGAGCTTGGTGACCTCTGCGGCAGGAACTGCTGCCCATATGAGGTCATGATGCAGGCGGCACGCGAGGCAGATGTCGTCATCGTCAACTTCCATCATATCTTCAACCCTGAGATCAGGGAGCAGATGTACCAGTCTCTGGAGATTGACGCCGCCAATGCCTTCCTGCTCATTGATGAGGCCCACAACTGCGGAGATACTGTGCAGAGCATCAGCAGGGTGCACCTCGGAGAGAGGATGCTTGAGCAGGCCCAGCATGAACTCCACTCTGCCAGGAGAAAGATCGGCGGGGCCGACGCGGTGCTTACTGTCCTGCCGGCCTTTGCCAGGTTCACAGACTCACTCAAGCGTTCAAGGAAGACTGAGGACTGGTTTGATCCACGCATATTCACAAATTTTGTGCTTCGCGGCTCGCTGTACACGAAGTTCGATGATCTGGTGGATGATCTCCTCAGGATCAGTGAGGCGGTCAGGGAGAGCAATACCAAGAACGGCGAGTACAAGGAGACAGGTGTCGAGCGCCTCTGTGATTTCTGCTACAGGGTGCTGAGATCACTCGACGACAGGGCCTATCTCACTGTATACCTCCGCGACGAGGAGGAGATGGCCCTTGAGGTCAGGAATATCGACCCTGCGCCTGCAATGATAGAGGTGGCCTCAGCCCATGCCGCAACTGTGCTCATCAGCGGCACACTCTCACCCATTGGAAGTTACAAAAAACTCTACTTCGAGGATCTGCCAGTCGTCACAAAGACCTTCCCGAACCCGTTCCCGCCTGAGAACCGCATGCTCTGCTGTGCCTCTGATATCACCTCTGCCTACAGGGAGAGGAAGGATCCAGGCAATGTGGAGCGTATACAGGAGTATATCAGGGCGATCGCCTCAATCCCTGGCAATGTGGCCGTCTACTTCCCGTCCTATGACCTCCTGAACAGGTGGGCAGGCAGCCTTGGGAGCAGTCTCAGGGGCAAGCAGGTCTTTGTGGAGTCGCCCTCTGCCTCAGAGGCAGGCGAGGATCTAAAGCGCTTTATGGCACTCCCTTCACAGGGCCGGGCAGGTGTGTTACTCGGAGTCTGCGGCGGCAAATGGAGCGAGGGCCTTGACTACCGCGGTGACCTCCTCTGCGGGGCCCTTGTCATAGGCCTGCCCCTCGCACCCTTCAATGAGGTCCGCAGGATCACCATAGGCTACTACAGGGGCAAGTTCGGCAAGGAAGGGGAGTTTATCTCATATACCGTGCCTGCCATCAACAAGGCCGTCCAGGCCCTTGGCAGGGTGCTCAGGGCCTCAGAGGACAGAGGTGTCCTCCTGCTTGGGGACAGGCGTTTCCTGGAGGGCGAGGTCAGGAAGGGCCTGCCTGTCTGGATGCAGGAGGAGATCCAGGCCTGCGAGATCGGGAGTTTCAGGAAGGCTGTCGGCAGGTGGTGATCTGTCGGAGTTTTTATCAAAAGAACGGCGTTATGAAGTTTAAATCAGATCCCATGATCATAACAGGCTATTTGATGATGAAAGATCCGAATAAAAGCAGTATTATGCCATAAAAATAGATCATGATCATACAGGGTGAATAATGAAGATTGCCGTTCTGGGTGCAGGGGCTGTGGGCCTTACAGTAGCAGCGCAGTTGTCAGGGGTCTGTGATGTCCATGCAGTCTGCAGGAAGAAGCATGCAGATGCTATCAGGGAACATGGATTTATAAAGACCGGTCTCTGGGGTGATGAGGTCTGCCACTTCTCAGCCTCAGAGGAACTACCTGATGAGGATTTTGACTATATTATCATCACTTCCAAGTCAACAGACACAAGGGCAGTCTGTGAGCAGTTCAGGGATACCATCAGAGACCACGAGGTCGTGAGTCTCCAGAATGGCATAGGAAATGAGGAGATCATCTCTGAGTACACCTCAAAGGTCACAGGCGGCATGATCATCGTCGGCTTTGAGTGGAAGGGACCAGGAGAGGTGCATGTCTCTGTCGTGGGCGGCCCTATAAAACTCGGACGTTTTCCAGGGGGCCCGGATCCTGCCGTTGAAAGGCTTGTAAAGACCTTCAGGGCAGCAGGTCTGAATACTGAGGAGAGTCCTGAGATCAGGGGGGACCTCTGGGGCAAGACCCTCTATAACTGTGCATTAAACCCGCTGGGCGCTCTGATGGAGGTGCCGTACGGCAAGCTCCTCAACCCCTCGGCCTGGCATATCATCGAGGGCATAGTGGAGGAGGCCTTCGCTGTCTGTGAGGCCGAGGCGGTGCCTCTGGCATGGGAGACCTCAGAGGAGTATCTCAGGGATCTACATGATGTCCTTGTGCCTGACACAGCAGAACACCACTCCTCGATGTATCAGGATCTCCATCTCAGACGTAAGACTGAGATTGATTTCCTGTGTGGGGCTGTGGTCAGAAAAGGGCGTAAACACGGACTGGATACTCCTGTCAACAGGACACTAGTGGATCTCATCAGATTCAGAGAGGCACTTCTGGGGATCTCAGGGTGAAGACAGGTATCATCCTCGTGGGCGGCGAGGCCAGGCGGGCCGGCGGAAAGGAGAAGTATTTCTTCATGTACAGAGGGCAGACCTTCATAGAGAGACTGATCTCGACCCTCCGGACGGTGGTCGACGAGGTGATCCTGGTGGCCAGGGATACCTCCCACTGCGGGCGGTTCTCTGAGATAGAGGGGGTGAGGATTGTTCATGACAGAATGCCAGGACTTGGCCCCCTCGGCGGGATCCACGCAGGTGTAGAGGAGGCCTCAGGTGACCTCCTATTTGTGGTGGCCTGCGATATGCCCTGTGTTGATGCAGGTGTGATAAAGGAACTTTTTTCAAGAATTGACAGGCATGACGCGGTGATCCCTGCCTGGGACAAGGATCGTCTCGAACCCCTGCATGCAATCTACAGGCGGAGTGCCATTCAGAATTATCTGGGGACTCACAAGTCCCTCTCTCTGAGGGCTATGGTTCATAACCTGGACTCCGTGTATGTCGATGTTGAGGAGCTGAGGAGTATTGATCCCGATCTTGGGACATTCATCAATATCAACAAGCTCGAGGATCTTGAGGCCATCAGTGGGGGCAGAAATCAGTGGCCCTGAAGGTCAGGCTGATTGCAGTCGGGAAGGTTAAGGAGCCCTTTATCCAGGCAGGCATTGCTGAGTACTCAAAGAGGCTCTCTGGTTATCTCCACCTTGAGGTGGTGGAGGTGCCTGATGAGTCAATTCCTGACGATCCTTCAGATAAGATCCTTAAGAAGATACTGGATACTGAGGGACGCCGTGTGGGGAGGGCTCTTCATGCCTCTGAGACTGTCATACTTCTTGACCTCGCCGGCAGCGAGTGGAGCTCTGTGGAGTTCGCAGAGAGGCTCTCTGTTCTTAAAATGGATGGCAAAAGCAGGATTGCCTTCGTAATAGGTGGCAGTCTTGGCGTATCTGAGGATCTGAAAAAGAGGGCTGATCTGAGATGGCGCCTCTCGGACCTCACATTTCCGCACCAGCTTGTGCGGGTGCTTGTCCTTGAGCAGCTCTACAGAGCCTGCAGGATCTGCCGTGGCGAGCGCTACCACAGGTAGTCACCATAAGACAAGTACAGCAATGAAGATGAGTGCTGCAAGCAGGATCATGAGCAGTGCCACCGGCAGTACGACTGTGATTACTGCGAGTGGGGTCCTGAGGTGCTGGAGCTCCCTGACACCTATGATCCAGAGCACAAATGACCAGAGAATACCTATTATACCAAAAAATGGCAGCCACCCGATAAGCATCATGGGTGCAGAGCCATAGACAAATATCCTGCATGTCTGGAGGAGGCTTTCCCTGCCGCCGAAGAGGAAGACCCAGATGTGGAGCCAGACTGTGGCCACCAGGAGCATGATGAGGCCGCTTATCATCAGGGTTGTGAAGATGAGCAGGGCTGAGAGAAAGCCATCGTAGGCAACAAGGCTGCTCAGCAGGGACGATATGGCAAGGATTGCAAGATAGAAGAGCATTGTCTCGCCCGGGCTCTCATATCCGGCGTTTCTGAAGGCACGATTTGGGTTCAGGAATATATCCCTGATCATCTCTGTAATCTGCATGCTTCAGATCTTCTGCCGCCTTCCGGTGGCATCGCGGGCGTACTGTCCGAATTCACTCTCAAGCAGGGTGTCGCCCCTGAAGACAGGGCCGTCTTTGCAGACACATAGGCCGTGCGGGTCTGTGCAGCAGGAGCCGCAGATCCCGACTCCGCATTTCATATATCTCTGGAGGCTGAACTCGCCTTTCTCTGCACACCCGGCCTCTGTGAGTTTTTTGAGGACGCCTTTCATCATGATCTCAGGCCCGCAGACACAGATGTGGTCATAGAGGCTGAGGTCGAGGTCGTCCATCAGTTCTGTGACAAAGCCGTGGTGGCCGGCTGTGCCGTCGTCTGTGGCTATCCTGAGGTCTGTGTACTGGGGAAGTTCTTCTCTGAATGGGAGTTCTTTATCTGTCCTTGCACCAAGCAGGAATGTCTCAGCCAGGCCTCGGACTGTCAGGGGTCTGAGTGGGGCGGCGCCTATGCCGCCCGCGATTGCGAGTATCCTGCCGGTTTTGCTGAATCCCTTTCCGAGTGGGCCCTTGATGCCGATCTTGTCCCCCTCTGTGAGGGCGAAGAGGGCAGTGGTGGCCTCTCCTACTTTCTGGACTGAGATGGAGTTCTCTGAGGAGAGGGCCATGGGGATCTCGTCGACGCCTGGCACCCAGACCATCACGAACTGGCCTGATGTGTGCTCGAATTTTCTGTCAAATCTGAATGTCCTGACTGAGGGGGTCTCCTCTGTGATCTCTGTGATTGTTACTGGATGTGATGTGATCTCATTCATGGGCGCACCCCACTATCTCCTCAGGACTTTGCCCGTCCTCTGAGTAGAGGTCTTTTGCGATTTTTCTGAATATTCCGCGGCCGTCCATGACGGCACTGCCTATCTCGACTGCCGAGGCACCGGCCATCATCATCTCAAGGACGTCCTCTGAGGATGAGACCCCGCCGCAGCCTATGATGGGAATATTGCAGGCCTCATAGAGGTCATAGACGCATTTGATGGCTATGGGCAGGATGGCAGGCCCTGAGAGCCCGCCTGAGCCGTGTCCCAGCACCGGGCGTCTCAGACCTGTCGAGATGCGCATGGCAGCCACGGTGTTTATGGCAACAATGGCCGAGGCCCCGCCTCTCTCTGCTGCCAGTCCGATCTCTGTGATATCAGTGACATTTGGTGTGAGTTTGACCCAGACAGGCACCCCGAGGTCTGCGACCGCCCTGGTGCAGGCCTCGACCATGGCCGGGTCTGTGCCTATCGCGGCCCCGTAGCCCTCGGCATGGGGGCAGCTGAGGTTGAGTTCTATGCCCCTTACCCTGTCTTTAAACCAGGAGGCCACCTCTCTGAACTCCTCAGGGTTGCCCCCGAAGACGCTCGCAACGACCGGCCGGCCCTCGACTGCCCCGAGTTCACCAATGAACTCCTCTGAGGGATTCGGGAGGCCCATCGCATTCAGTACTGCACCCTCATATACCATCACACATGGCCCGTGATGCCCTGCCTTGGGCTCAGGCCCTATGGATTTGGTCACCACCCCGCCGGCGCCCTCAGAAAGAACGCGGGCGAGTGACGACCCTGTCGTGCCAAGCACGCCTGCCGCAAGCAGGAGGTGGTTATCAAGCTCCACTCCCCCCACCAGCACAGGCCCCGGTTTCAGCGCCACCATCTGATGAATAATTGCTGTTTATGGGTTATTGTTTGTTTGGTTGTGGCGGCACACAACCCAGAATTAAACCCATACCTCCATATAATGGGGAAAATATAAATAATAAATTAAGGAATACAAATCCACGCAACACCGAGAATCTAGGAAACTGAATGGACAATGGATGAATGATAATAAAAAAACTCCAAGATGGTTATGGACAAAAATATGTACAATGACAGATCAACAAAACTCAGAATAAATAAGACATCCAATTTTCACATTAACAGTTTTTTAAAAGAACATGTACATTTATTCATTATAGGAAACATCTACCTATTTTTTGGGTTATATTTAATGAATGATTTCGATCCTAATAAGGCAACCTCGGGATTTTTTAACATAATATTATTAATGGTTATCATAACCAGCATTATGTTTTATTTGATTGTGTTTATCATATTCATGGAATCAATTGAGAATAGAAAGGATGAATACATATTATTGAGATATAAACAGATTCCATTAACTATATACTATGGAGATTTTGAAAGGATAGTGTTTATTATTCCCACCATAGCCATTGCATTAATATATTTACAATATACCCTATTAATTATATCTAAGATTTATGGGGATATCTACAGAGTAGCACCATTTTTAATTTTATCCATAATATGTATTCTTTTTCTACTGATATCCCACCATAACCAAAAAATACTAGAAGAGTTTTATCAAAAAATCAAACAGGCAGAGGAATTTGGCGAGAAATTTGGCGAGAAATTATACCTATTAAATAATGATAAAAAATGTATGGATTCATTAAAAATATCACAGTATAAGGAAATGTCCACAGAACTTCAGAATAAATACCAAGATGCCAAGGAATTCGCAGAAAACAATAATTTAGAAAATTCAGGATTGATTGATTCAATTGATAGTATTTTAGAACTTATTAGTGATTTCGATGATGAAATAGAGATCCTTATTTTACAGAGCAAACACGAAAACAAATCTTTTCAAAAATGAATTCAAATAATATCAATATAAGAGTATTTTATTCGAAAAGGATCTGGAAAAATTAAGATCCTAGTTTTCAAATCCGAGGGGCTGGAACCTCACAGGGGGAGAATCCTGTGCTGGGGGCTGGCGGGGGCAGCATGCCCCCTGCCTCAATCCATAAATATAAATTAGTTATTCATATCAAAAATCAAGTGGAAATACGAATTAAAACTCTTTTTTTACCATCGCATAGCAACCCTAAACTAGGTATTTATACAACCTAAATGATAAGTGACATTAAAATATCAAATAGCAATGGAGAGATCAGAGCCATACAATCCAACAGATAATAATTTTAGCAAATCACTTCTGTAATTTTAGTAACACCCAAAACAAAACCCATACCCTCATATCCACCCACGCCCAGAATTCCCTGATCAGAACCCATGGACGCCGAAGAACTCAGGAAACTCACGAGAATCATAGACGGGGACAGCACCAACACCACCTACAAGTTCGCACTCCTCAGGGGGGCCATCGAGATCTGCCAGGAGGAGGGCCCTCAGGGCAGGGATGAGACCGGCAGAGTCTGGTTCCCGCTCGGCCTGCTTGCAGAGAAGTGGCTTGCATACTACTACCCAATCGTCGCAGATCCCTGTTTCATACCACAGAGGCACGGCGAGACAAGAGAGAAGAACAGGCTGAGTTTCAGGGATCTGATGGAGTCTGTGATCAGATATTATGCAGACAGGGGCGGCCAGTCTGCATTTCTGGATGACTATTACAGGGACGGGATACCAGCTGAGATGCATGACACTGTCCTTGCCCTCCTCAGGGAGATAAGAAAGACCATCACAGACATGCCGATGCGTCATCTGGGATACTCATACTCACACACAGAGTACTATGTCTTTGATTATGAGAGGCCACTTCCTGAACTCCGGAAGGACTCTCCCCTCTCAAGAGAGCATATCATCAGCACCTTCGGGAGGTACTCAATAGACTCAGAACTCTGTGGGGTTCTGGACGCCTTCGGGGGATTCATCTCAGGCGAGAGATCCCTCATTGAGAGATGGGCAGACTTCACAGTCAGGGCAGACAAAACAGGCCAGACCACACATGAGAAGATGCTTGGCCTCCTCAGAGAGAACACCTGCCCCTTCTGCAACCCCCCACCCAACACCGTCCTCAGAAACGCCCTCTGCTACGCCCGCCCTGACAAATACCCAGTCAGCCCCGGCCACCTCCTGATCGTGCCATACAGGCACATCCCGGCCCTCAGCGAGGCCACCCCGGCCGAGGTGGCAGACCTCCTGGACCTCCTTGAAAAGTGCAGGGAGTACACAGATGCCAGGCATGCCCCTGACGGCTACAACATCGGCGTCAATGAGGGCACGGCCGCCGGCCAGACTGTGATGCACCTGCATATCCATCTCATCCCCAGATATGCCGGCGACATGGATGACCCCCGCGGAGGGGTGAGGGGCGTCATACCAGAGAAGAGAGTCTATCCTTCGTCCCAAAAGAGAGATACACTCTCAGACCAGAACTGAATATCATGAAACAGGAGACAGACCCCCGCGTCGTGCTGCTGGTCGCGACCCTGGCCTCCTTTATCACCCCATACATCGGCTCAGCCACAAACATCGCCCTGCCCCTCATAGGCACTGAGTTCTCGGCCGGGGCCGTGACACTTGGCTGGGTCTCGACCACCTACCTCCTGACCTCGGCGGTCTTTCTTATCCCATTTGGCCGACTCGCAGATATAAAAGGACTCAGACCAGTCTTTGTCTGGGGGCTTGGCCTCTTCAGCCTCGGGGCACTCCTCACAGGCCTTGCCATCTCCATGGAGATGCTCCTCATCTGCATCATGATCATGGGCATAGGCGGGGCCATGATCTACGCAACTGCTGTTGCGATGCTTACGAGAGCCTTCCCCCCGGAGGTCAGGGGCAGGGTGCTTGGCATCAATGTCGCGGCAGTCTACATCGGCCTCTCGGCCGGGCCGTTCCTTGGTGGCATACTCTCAGAACTCCTGGGCTGGAGGAGCGTCTACTTTGTAATGGTCCCTGCCGGCATCGCCACCATCCTGCTCACAATTCTGAAGATCAGCGATGACTGGAAGGGCGAAGAGGAGGGCAGCTTCGACCTAAGGGGTTCTCTCATCTATGCCTTCATGCTCTTTGCCCTCATCTACGGGCTCTCAAAAGTGCCGTCCAGAGAGAGCATGGCCTTTATCCTGGCCTCAGTCCTGGCCCTCGGAATCTTTATCTGGACTGAGAAGAGGACAGAGGCCCCTGTCCTCAACATAGACCTCTTCTCCGGAAACAGGACATTTGCACTCTCAAACCTCTCGGCCCTGATAAGCTACAGCTCCACAGCGGCCATCGCCTTCCTGATGAGCCTCTACCTCCAGTACAACAGGGGATTCAACCCCATGGCGGCCGGCACAATCCTGGTCTCACAGGCCCTGGTCCAGGCCGCAGTCTCGCCGGCGGCAGGCAAACTCTCTGACAGGATTGAACCCAGGATCATCGCCTCGGCAGGCATGGCACTTACAGCCCTCGGCCTCTTCCTGCTCTCAGGCCTCACTGAGGAGACGCCCATAACCAGCATAGTCCTCATCCTCGCCCTCCTTGGCCTGGGATTCGGGCTCTTCTCATCACCAAACACCAATGCCATCATGACCTCAGTCCCAGGGAATCAGAGCGGGGTTGCCGCAGGCACGATGAGCACCATGAGGGTGGTCGGCCAGATGCTCTCGATGGGCATCGCAATGATGCTCTTCTCTGTCATCATCGGGCATGTCACCATCTCGCCTGATGTCCACACCGGCCTGCTGACCTCAGCAAAGACGGCATTCACCATCTTTGGAATCCTCTGCCTCGGGGGCATCGCCTGCTCGCTCTCAAGGGGCAGGATCAGGGGATGGCAGAGGCAGTAATCGTCCTGGCCCTTGTCCTTGTCCTGATTGCGATCAGGAACACCGGCAGGGTAAGGCTTGCAATCTGGCAGATCATGCTTGGCGGAGCCCTTGCAGTCCTCCTTCTCAGGCAGATCTCACCTCTGGATGCTCTCCATGCCATCAATCCGGACGTCATGATATTCCTGTTCGGGATGTTCATCGTCGGTGAGGCCATACATGAGAGCGGGCTTCTCCTCTCCATCTCAGACCGCCTCTTCAGGCACAGGATGAGCATGGACCACCTCATCCTGCTCCTCATCGCCACCACCGGCTTCTTCTCTGCTCTTCTCATGAATGACACAGTGGCAATAATCGGCACCCCTTTTGTCCTGTACCTGGCAGAGAGATTCAGAATCTCACCCATGATGCTCCTCCTTGTCCTCGCCTTCTCAGTCACAACAGGGAGTGTCATAAGTCCGATCGGAAACCCCCAGAACCTTCTGATAGCCCTCGAAGGCGACCTCGGGGATCCCTTTCTCACCTTCTTTATCTACCTCGGAGCCCCGTGCCTTGCAGGACTCCTGCTGATCTACGTGGCCATGAAGGCATTCTACCCTGATGAATTCGGGAGATGCATCCTCTCAGATGGATACATAGGTGCGGCAGAGACCTCAGTCACCAGGCCGGCCGCAATCTCACTTCTCCTCATATTCGGAATGATAGGGCTCAGAATACTCCTGATAGCCCTCAATACCGGCATCACCATCCCACTGACAGCCATAGCCATCACAGGAGCACTCCCTGTTCTGCTCATCTCACAAGAGAGGCTTCATATCATGCGAAATATCGACTGGCAGACCCTCGTCTTCTTTGCGGCCCTCTTTGTCCTGATGCAGAGCGTCTGGGACACAGGCATATTCCAGCAGTCCATGGAGTCCTGTCAGGTCACCAGCCCTCAGATCATCTTCACACTTGGCGTGGTCATCAGCCAGTTCATCTCAAATGTGCCCTTTGTGGCACTCGCCCTGCCCATGATCAGCCAGGCGGGGGCATCAGAGGCCGCCCTTATGGCACTTGCCGCCGGAAGCACACTCGCAGGCAACCTTCTGATCCTCGGTGCCGCAAGCAATGTCATCATAATACAGAATGCAGAAAAAGAGGGGATATCAATCAGCTTTACTGAATTCGCCCGCATCGGCGTCCCCCTGACCTGTGCCCAGACGCTTGTATTCTGGATCTGGTTTATGATCCTTGGGGTCTGAGGAGGGCTTCCCTTACCTCCTCTGCCGATTTGAGGGGCAGCAGGCAGGCACCTCCACGGCAGATATGCACCAGTGTCTTTTCCTCAGCGCCAGGAACCATACCTGCGGTATGAGGCGCAATCGAGTCAGGCATGACACTGGTCATGTGAGGGGCATAGGTCTCTCTGAGAATCCGGAGGATCTCTGGATCATCAGTCCTTCCAGGGACTATAACCAGATCAAGTATATCAGATTCCGCAAACAGGAGTGCAGAGAGAAGATGCGTGAAACCCGTCGGCGAGGCCTGCATCTCGTCTGCATACCATTCCATCGCCCTCTCTGCCGCAGTTCTGTATTCAGGATTTGCTGTCATATGTGAGAGGCGGAGAAGAGAGAGCACAAAGACAGAGGTGCCTGAGGGGATGGCGCCGTCATAGGCAGATTTCTGCCTGATCAGAACCTTTTCGTCGTCAGGCGTCTGGTACAGGGCACCGTCCTCACCTGCAAAGTGGCTGAGAGCAATATCTGCGAGTTCAGAGGCCTCCTTCAGATACCGGCCCTCATATGTCGCCTCATAGAGTTCAAGGAGCCCCCAGAGCAGGAATGCATAATCATCGAGCATGCCGGGAATGGCCGCCTCAGCATCGCAGTAACGGTGCAGGAGCCGGCCGCCGGGCGTGGTGCTGGCAGTCGCGATGAGATCATATGCCCTGGCAGCCTCTGCAACCCATTCAGGCCTGTCAAGGGCCGCCCCGGCTTTTGCAAGTGCGGCGATCATAAGCCCGTTCCAGTCTGTCAGAACCTTGGTATCCACAAGTGGCGGATTTCTCCTGCTGCGGGCGGCCGCAAGTCTCTCCCTGACAGACTGCACATCCCTGTCAGTACGGCTGCGCCAGAGGATGTTCTTGCCGTTGTACATCCCGGTCGCTTCATCCAGGAAATTCCCATCAGGCCTGATATTGAAGATCTCTTCCGCAGAACTGGCGTCCTCTTTCAGAACCTGCCTGAACTCCGCCTCAGTCCAGAGATAGTACTTCCCCTCCTCGCCCTCAGTGTCTGCATCCATGGCTGAATAAAAACCGCCCTCCTCACTCTGCATATCCCTCAGCACATACCCGGCAATATCCTCACAGGCCAGCCTGAAGAGGGGGTTTCCTGTTGCCTGCCAGGCATCGGCACAGGCAATCAGAAGGAGGGCCTGATCATAGAGCATCTTCTCAAAGTGCGGCACCAGCCATTCCCGGTCTGTCGAATACCTGTGAAAGCCGCCGCCGAGATGGTCATGTATGCCGCCGGAGTACATCTTCTCAAGGGTCTTTACAGCCATATTGAGGGCCTCTTCCTCCCTGTACCTGTGCCAGTATCTGAACAGAAACACGAGCATATGAGGCATTGGGAATTTTGGGGCATTCCCAAATCCGCCGTATATAGAGTCATAACTCCTCTTAAGGGCATTATAGGCACCGTGGATCATCGCCTCATCAGGACTGCCCCTCGCCCCCTGCATCATCTCCTCAATGGCAGCATGCAGTTTCTCAGAAGAGTCCAGGATGGTATCCTTTTTGTCCTGCCAGTGGCCGGCAATCTCAGGCAGGAGGTCCATCAGGCCTCTCCTCCCATATGCAGTGTTTTTGGGGATATAACTGGCAGCGAAGAATGGCTTCTGATCAGGGGTCATGATCACAGTCAGGGGCCAGCCAGGACTGCTGAAGAGCACCTGGGCATAGATCATGTACAGGGAGTCAAGGTCAGGGCGTTCCTCCCTGTCAACCTTGATGGCAACAAACCCCTCATTCAGGAGGGCTGCCACCTCCTCATCATCAAAGGATTCCCTCTCCATGACATGGCACCAGTGGCAGGTGGCATAGCCAATGGACAGAAATATCGGGAGATTCTCCGCCTTTGCACGTGCAAATGCCTCCTCACCCCATGGATACCAGTCTACAGGGTTGTGGGCATGCATTCTGAGGTACGGGCTCTTCTCGTCAATCAGACGGTTCGCTCTCTTCTCGACCATCATATGAGATCTCTGGTGGATAGACCTGCCAGGGGATATGAATTTCTATGACATATATAAAAGGGGAGATACAGTTATGCCCATTTACAGGATAATATCTGCGGGCTCAGGTTCAGTTGAGATGATCATACAACCTGTCCCTGTTGTCAATCTTCATGACTATAATTATCAATTTACATCTTTCGATACTCATGATAATCCTGAAATTGCCAACCCTGAGACGGTGATAGTCTGATCCTTTTACAGGAATGACATATCTGAATGGATCATCCCTGATATCATATAATTTCTGTACAATCCTTATTTTTGTCTTTTCCGGGAGTTTATTCAATGATTTCTGGATGTTTTCAGGCAGAATAATCGCATAGGACATATCAGCTCAGATTAATTCCTTCGTCTTCTGCATACTCTTCAATTGTCCTGTATCTCCCGGCCTTCAGGTCATTCAGAGAAGTCTCAATGTCAGAGATATCCTCATCTGTCAATTCTTCAGTCTCATAAGAGTCTATTATCCTGCTGATGACCGCGGTGTAAGGCTCCCGCGGATATGCCTTGAGAGAATCAAGTTTCTGCTTGATATCATCCTGGATCCTGATCATTGTAGACATATGTATACACAGGTTATCACAGACATGTCATATATATTTTTCATCCACATTGCTGCGGCAGGGTTATCAGGATCAGAACCAGCCTGTTATAATACACTCAATTATGCCTGCACAGGAGAGATCTCACCCTCCTGAACCTGATATCCTGACCACTTCTGTGATACTGAGGGCCCTGATCGCTCCCTTCTCAAAAACAAAAACAACACCATCAACAGTGCAGAGAGAGTCACCCCTTACAACTGAGACGATCAGGCCCTTATCAGTGGAAGACAGATCCACCCTGGGCGGGCGGATAAGGCCTGAAACCTTTTTCTGAGGATTATATGCCCCGGATTCAGAATATCCAGGTCCTGGAATTATCTCATCAAGGGCAGCCCTGAGAAGTTCTCTTCCTGCCCTGTATTCGCCTATGATTGTACATCGCCCGCCGCCGCTGTTGGCAAGAGCAGCGATGATCCTCGCAAGGTCGATGGGGCGGGTGGATAAAGGAAAGCAGAGATCCATCTGAGAGATCCTACACTCACAGGGGATATATCTTATCCCTCAGTCTCAGGATCTCTGAAAAAATATTGTATTCTGGGTTCAGATTCTCTGTTTTCTGAGCAGGAATGCTGCACCTGCACCAAGGATGGCAGTGCCCCAGAAGAGTGGGCTCTGCTGCTCTGTGGCAGTCGGTTCGGCCCCGGCCGGCGTTGTGACTGCAACTGTAACTTCAGCCTCAGGAGTCAGAGTCGCAGTAACCTCTTCTGTGCTCATCTCTGCACCTATTGCAAAGACAGAGAAGCCCGGGGATGTGGCAGTGAAGTAATATGCACCGGAGTCCTCATCGACAAAGGCAGTCGGGAGGGGATTCCAGGTCCCATTATGATACCTGTACATCACGACATCCTCAGGAGCAAAACCCTGCTCAGAGAGCTAGTCCTTAGAGACACTGAAGTTCAGAACCGCTCCTGCGACTGAGCCATCAGTGGTGTGGTAGAGGCCGATCTCATCATACTCATAGACATCCCCGGCCGGAGCATCCATACCCACTGGCAGGGACGTCTTCTCAAGTGTAAACAGGAACTTCGGGATATCCTTCCCGGCCGTCACCCTCATCCCATAGATAGCAGAGTTCTTCACCTCAAATGAGGCCTCGTCGCCTTCAGAGAGCTTCTCTGCCGAACCTGCCGAGAGATCAGAGTGCCCGCCGCCACCATTGGAAACCCTTTCAGGTGCAAAGGATACAGAGAGGGTCTCACCTGCAACCACAGTCACAGTCTTTTCAGCAGGCGTCTCGTAGCCACCCAGAGATACAGTGACATTATACTGACCTGGCCGGAGATACAGGAGGCCATCAGTCTTTCGGGTGGTCGAAGTGTTGTCCAGATGAATTGTTGCCCCAACAGGTGTTGAAGTGACATCCAGACTGCCGCCGCCATACATCAGCGGATATGCATCAGTGCCAAAGCCGGTGACATTCAGGGCCTGATCACAGATGCCGTCGAAGTCAGCGTCAGCACCCCACTCTGAGATATTCATGTCAGGATCCATGAGCCAGACATTGCCGCCAAGATAGGGCCCGCCAGCGATGTTGGTCTGGAGTATGGGTGTTGGTTCATTCAGGACTGCTCCTGTGGATGACTCATCAGCCCGGAGGCTATCATGATTCCTGAAGAGGCAGTTCTTGATGACCACATTCTCAGAAGTGGCAAAATACAGACCTCCGCCCCTAACAAATACCCTGTTGTCCTCAAAGGTTGTGCCAGTCAGAATAAGACCATCAGAGCCCATGATATACGCACCTCCGCCATAATTTGCGGCATTGTTCTCAAAGGCCATGTCAGTCAGGACGCCATCACCACAATTTCCGAATACCGCACCGCCGCCCATAATTGCCATGTTGTTCTCAAAGGTCACCTCAGTCATGGAAAGATCAGAGACAATTATGAAAACCGCACCGCCACCAATAATTGCCGCGTTGTTCTCAAAGGTCACCTCAGTCAGGTTAAGGCCGGAGATTGCCATGAAGGATGCACCGCCGCCATAATCAGCCTGATTGTTCCTGAAGGCTGTGCCAGAGAAACTGACGTCATCCACATAATACAGACGGGCCGCCCCAGAGGATTCCTCCCCATGAGTCACCTTGTTATCTGCAAATACACAGTCAGTGACAGTTATGCCTCTGATGTGATCGTCCACATCTCCCAGAACAGAGAGCCCTGCAGCGGATTTTGCAAAACTGTTGCCTGAGATGTTGAGGCACTCCAGGCTGACACCGCCAGCTGTGACATTGATGGCAGGTGCCGTACCTGAGGTATTGGTGATGAGCGGGAGTGCGGGTGAGCCTTCCCAGCGCCTGATCAGGACATCAGGTGCGTCTATCAGAAACCCGCCCTCATAGGTGTATCCTTCCACACCCCAGATGCGGATGACATCGCCGGCACCGATCTCAGGTATTGCTGATACATTGGTGTAATTGCCAGGGCCTGCAACACAGGAGACATTCCAGACTGCAGGATTGTAGACAAGGCTCATCTCCAGGGACTGCTCCTCTCCTGAGACGACACTGACCTCTGCCTCTTCCGGGGTATATCTCCCTTTAGAAAGGGAGATTGTGTGCTCTCCGGCCGGGATATAGAAGGGTTCCTCAGCAGTCCTGTTGGTCTCTGTGCCGTCGATACTGACAGAGGCGTCCGCAGGGGTGGCTGTGATCCTGAGAGTGCCCCCGCCTGAGATCAGCGGGAAGGCGTCGGTGCCAAAGTCAGTTATCTCCTGAGTCTGATCACAGATGCCATCAAAGTCGGCGTCAGTGCCGACCTCAGAGATCTGCTGAAGAGGATCATTCAGCCAGACATTGCCGCCAATATAGGGCCCGCCTGCGATGTTGGTGCCGCTTGTGAGAGTCGTCTCATTCAGGACTGCTCCTGATGCTGCTGCACAGATGTTGTTCTCATTATTGAAGAGGCAGTTCTTGATTATAGCATTTGCAGACTCCATAAAATACGCCCCTCCACCGCCAAATCCTTCTACCGTGTTATTCTCAAAGGTCGTCCCGGTCAGGACAAGATTGTCAGAAAATTCAAATAACGCACCGCCCCCTCCGATTTCTTCGTCCTCATCTCCTGAGGCCC
>Ga0265294_10003607_pt1 | contig 19728 bp, 20 predicted proteins | sample MunlanPumphouse3_FD_192504 | JGI IMG/M metagenome (GOLD analysis project Ga0265294, IMG submission 192504) | Groundwater microbial communities from a municipal landfill in Southern Ontario, Canada - Pumphouse #3 | ecosystem: Environmental > Aquatic > Deep subsurface > Groundwater | place...
TGTAATTAGGTGGGTTAAATAATTGATATTTTGAATGGTGTGTAATCGATGACTCTCAGGGATACGCTGGAACCGCTTTTTAACAGGTTACCTGCAGTTGCAAGTCCGGAAAAGCATGTCCACTTTAAAGATAAACTCTGGTGGACGCTTGGGATCCTGATGCTGTACTTTGCGCTTGCGAATGTACCGCTTTTTGGGATGTCCCAAGACTCGATCGACCTTTTTGAATCATACCGCGCATTTTTTGCCGGGGCTTCAGGCTCTTTGATCCTCCTCGGTATAGGGCCAATCGTCACGGCTTCTATTGTTCTGCAGCTCCTTGTTGGGGCGGATATTATCAATCTTGACCTTTCGGATCCCAGAGATCAGGCTTTCTTTCAGGGAGCCCAAAAATTCCTTGTCTTTGTTATGATTATCTTGGAAGCTCTGCCCCAACTGCTTGGAGGTTATATCCAGCCGGACCCAGGCCTTGCCGCAGCGCTCGGAGTGAATTCGGGAGTAATTGCCTTCTTCCTCTTGGTCCAGATCTTCATAGGAGGCGTTTTAGTCCTTTTCATGGATGAAGTAGTCTCCAAATGGGGTATTGGGTCAGGTGTAGGCCTTTTCATTGTAGCGGGAATCTCCCAGCAGCTTGTAACAGGAATCTTTAACTGGGAACGTGACGCAGGCGGGCTGCCTGTCGGCTTGATTCCTAAATGGTTCTATATTATCCAGAATGTAGGGGCAGATTACCTCTTCTCAGGAGACGGGTTGATGTTTATTCTGGTAAGAGGAGGGATTCTTGCACTGCTAAGTACCGTTGTTATCTTCCTGCTTGTCGTTTATGTGGAAAGTACGAGGATTGAAATCCCACTTGCTCACAGTGCGGTAAGAGGGGCAAGGGGACGTTTCCCTGTGAAGCTCATATACGCATCGGTGCTGCCCATGATTCTTGTAAGGGCGCTTCAGGCCAATATCCAGATGATCGGAATTCTGCTTCACGGGCATGGCATTAAATTCCTTGGAGAATTTAGTGGTTCAACTCCGGTTAATGGGATCATGTATTATCTGGCTCCGATTCACAGTCCCTATGACTGGATTCCTTCTCTTGTAAGGGAATCCTTTGCAGGCTACGGGTTTGCAGCTCCTGCAAACTGGCAGATTTTCCTGCATGTCTTTATGGACGCCATAATGCTAATTGGTGGAGGAATTATCTTTGCCCTCTTCTGGATCGAAACCACGGGCATGGGCGCAAAACCGACCGCTCGTAAGATCTTTAATTCCGGAATGCAGATTCCAGGCTTCAGGCGAAATATTGGTAGTATTGAAAAGGTTATGCAGCGCTACATCCCGAAAGTAACCGTGATCGGAGGAGCTTTTATAGGGCTTTTGACCCTTGTTGCAAGTCTGCTCGGAACCCTTGGAAGTGCCGGAGGGACAGGGCTTTTGCTTACCGTAAGTATTGTCTACCGGCTCTATGAAGAGATAGCTTCGGAACAAATGATGGAAATGCATCCCCTGATGAGGTCTTTCTTCGGGGAACAATAAATTGAAAAGCAATAGAGAACGGGGATTATTGAATGAATGTTATACTGTTCGGCCCCCCGGGGGCTGGAAAAGGCACCCAGGCCAAAAAATTGGTTGAGTTCTATAAGATTCCGCAGATTTCAACAGGTGATATTCTGCGGGCAAATGTGAGGGAAGGAAGCGAACTTGGGCTTGCTGCAAAGGAATATATGGATAAAGGCGAGTTGGTTCCGGATGAAGTTCTGATAGGGATTATAAAGAACCGGCTTAAGGAAGCTGACTGTGAAAAAGGCTTTATGCTTGATGGGTACCCAAGAACTCTTCCCCAAGCAGACGCCCTTTCCGAAATTCTTGAAGAGCTCAAAAAGCCTATCGATGTTGTCCTTAACTTCGAGGTTCCAGATGAGGCTCTTGTTACAAGGATCAGCGGCAGGCTTATGTGCAAATGTGGCGCAAGCTATCATAAAACCTTCAACCCTCCTAAAAAAGCTGGCCTCTGTGATGCTTGCGGAGCCGAGGTCTATCAGAGGGCTGATGATAGTGAAGAAGCTGTTAAAAATCGCCTTGAGGTTTACAAGACCCAGACCCAGCCTCTTATTGAATACTATGAGCAAAAAGGGCTTTTAAAGACTCTTGACGGTACAAAGAATATTGATTTGGTTTTTGAGGATATTAAGGCAATCCTTTTGGAATTTGCCTGATTTTTCCTCTCTTTTTTTTATAAGGGTTTCTTTAATTTTCCAATTTCCTGTAACCTTTTACAAGTTCAAGATTTGCCTCAATGACTGCTCTTTTAAATTCGACCAATTCGGCTGTCAGTTCTTCTATTTTACTTAGATCTTTTTGGGAGTTGATGCTCATGCCGTCAGGGACCACTTTTGAGGGAGGAAGTTTAATTCCTCGAACTGTGGAGTTATGAAGGATCAGGGAATCCTTTCCTATTACACAATCAAAAACTACGGCTCCAAAGCCTATAAAGCAGCCTTCTCTTATCTTACAAGGCCCGTGCACGATACAGCCATGCGCCAGAGAAGTGTTCTCTTCTATGAGAATTTTAGAGCCTGAAAGGCCGTGAAGTACAACATTATCTTGCACATTACAGTTTTTTTTAATTATGATGCCCGAACCCGGCTCGTCGGCTCTTATAACAGCATAGGGACCAACAAAGACATTCTCTTCAATAATCACATTTCCAATTATGACTGCGGTTTCGGAAATCCAAGCTTTTTTGCTTATTTTTGGGAATTGTTTCTGAGGGTTTTGGGATAGCATCTGTTTTGTCTCCTCTTCTTGCATAAAGCAGATTTCAGTCAAGATTCCTCCGGGCTTCTTCCAAATAGTAGAACTTATATATACACCAAAACTTATTAACCTGAAAAAACCCTGGGATATTCCTTCTAATACAGGTCTTAAAAGGTTAGCTTCCAAATTTAGGTTTTTGAGTATCAATTATTTACTCTTAATTATTTAATCAAAGCGGCATTCTTTTTCAAAAGGAATAAAAAGCTCAGGAATTAAAATAGCTCTAATACTCATAAATTCTTTATCAAACTCAAACGGTGAGGACATCTTGCTTTCAGAGGACTTAAAACAGAAAATTGACCACATTCTGCTGGCCTTAGGCTTTTCCCTTATGATAGGGATTATGATTCTTGGCCAGGACTTCCGCAATGCTGTGGGAGATGCCGTGGGGATTTTGATGGACCCCATAGCCAAAGCCGTTGGGCCCTCAAACTTCCATATGGTTTTGCTTGTGATGGCGGCAATTACCGCAATTTACGCATCGCTTATCCAGAAATATACAATTGACTGGGAACTTATGAGAAGCACCCAGGAGAAAATGGTTTCGTTTCAGAAGGAATTTCGAGAAGCTCAGCTTTCTCAAAACACCTATATGCTAAAAAAGCTGGATGACCAACGGAAGGAAATGATGGACGACCAACTGAAGATGTCCAAACAGCAGTTTAAGCCCATGGCCTATATCAGTATCCTCTCCCTTCCGCTTTTCATGTGGATGTATCATTATATTAGTGGACACGGCTCGGCTACTATGTTTTTTCCTTTCTGGGGCGAACAATTCCTTACGGACTCAGTGCTTGGACCTTTCCAGTACTGGCTTTTCTGGTACTTTATCTCCTCGCTTGGGGTAAGTCAGCTTGTAAGAAAAGCCCTTAATATCGGGGGTGTTTAATGCTTTTAACAGTAAGCGGGCTTCCCGGAAGTGGAACCTCGACAATTTCTCGGCTGCTTTCCGAACACTACGAAGTTGAAGTAATCTCCTCTGGGGAGATTTTTAGAAAGCTTGCCCGGGAAAGAGGCCTGAGCCTTTCCGAATTTGGGGCCATGGCCGAAGCGGATCCTGCAATAGATCTGGATATTGACAAGCATCAGAAGGAAATCGCACACAGTTACGATAATATCATTCTGGAAAGCAGGCTTGCAGGACACATGGCCGAAGGAGTTCCAGACGTAATTAAGGTCTGTATAAAAGCTCCGAGGCTTCTCAGGGTCAAAAGAATTCAAAAAAGGGAAAGAGTAACTTCTTTTGATGAAGTTCTTGAAAAAACCGTTGAAAGGGAAAAATCCGAGAACCTTCGATATAAAAAGTACTATGGAATAGATATTGAGGATCTTTCCATATATGATATCATTATCGACTCTTCAAAATGGAATCCCTATCAGACCTTAAACATCCTGAAAGTCGCAATCGATTCCTTTGGCGGGTTTTAAAAAGCCGCCTGGCAATTCCTATATACAAAAATTTGATTCTCGGAGTTTTTGAGTACCATGTCAAAGTCATCTGGCAAACTGCCAGCCGAAGCAGAAAGAAAAATGGTCCAAAAAGCTAGGGCCTGGACCGATCCTGCTTACGGTTGCCCTCCGGAAAAGCGTCCAATTAAGGAATATATCGAAAAAGGGGTTGTTAATCTCGATAAACCCAAAGGCCCTACAAGCCACGAAGTTGCAGCTTGGGTCAAGCAGATTTTAAAGGTAAAAAGAGCTGGACATGCAGGCTCCCTTGATCCAAAGGTTGCCGGGCTTTTACCGACTCTTCTTGGAAAAGCTACTAAAGCCGTTCCTGCGCTTAGGCTTTCTGGAAAAGAATACGTCTGCCTCTTGAAACTGCATGGAAAGGTTTCCGAAAAAGCTATCCGAAAGGTCTGTCGGGAATTTTCAGGTCCAATCTACCAGATTCCTCCCATAGTCTCTGCGGTTAAGCGGACACTTAGAATTCGGACTGTTTATTACCTTGAAGTACTTGAAATTGAGGATACAGCTGTTCTTTTCAAAGTAGGCTGCGAAGCTGGAACCTATATTCGGAAACTCTGCCATGATCTTGGGCTCGCGCTTGGTTGCGGCGGACACATGCAAGAGCTTCGCCGGACAAAAGCCGGGCCTTTTACAGAAGAAGGTTTGGTAACTTTACAAGAGCTTAAAGATGCTTATGTTTTCTGGCAGGAAACTGGAGATGAATCCGAACTTCGAAGAGTAGTCAGGCCAATGGAATGCGCAATTTCCCATCTTCCAAAAATAGTCTTGCGAGATAGTGCAGTAGAGGCTTTGTGTTCAGGAGCAGCGCTTGCAGTTCCTGGGATTGTAAGGCTGGACTCTGCTCTTAAAAAGGGTGAGATGGCAGGGGTCTTTAGCCTTAAAGGAGAAGCAATTGCTCTTGCAAAGGTCGAAATGAATACAAAAGAGATCCTAGATACCTCTTCGGGTATAGCCGCAACTCCTATAAGGGTCTTTATGGAAACTGGAGTCTATCCGCAGGGTTGGACCCGATCTGAGTCAAAGAGAGGAATTTTACCTTAAAAATTCCTTTATCTTTCCTGCTTTTTGGGAAAGGTTTATATACGAGTTCTCCGTTATGAAATAGGCCGGGCCATAAGCTATGGGCCGAGGTAGTCTAGTGGTAGGGCGCAAGCCTGGAAAGCTTGTGGGGCTTAGCCCCTCGGGAGTTCAAATCTCCCCCTCGGCGTAATTCTTTTTTGTAATTTTTTGATAATTCCTAAGCCTTAGAATCTAGAACTTCCTAGGGCTTACTAAAACTTGAAACTGTATCTCTCTTTTGTAATAGCTAGGCTTTGGTTGGTCTTTCTAAAACCCTTCCCGGTTTCATTTTCAGATAATATTATATACTGGAAGTGGCATGTATTGGCATTCACGGATACTCTATTTATGGGAATCCTACTTCAATGAGTATCAAGAGGCTCCTTTTTGAGAGCTGCTTCTGAGTTTTCCTGTTTTTATCGGGTATTCACTCAGGGGCTACAGGATGCTACTTGCTACTTTAGGAGATAGTAAATGGCCGAAGAACATAATGAAGAACTGAGGCATCTTGTTCGTATCATGAATACCGATCTGCAGGGTGCAAAAACCGTGCAATATGCCCTTACCGGAATTCCAGGTATTGGGAGGCGCACGGCTAGAATCGTTGCAGAAAGCTCAGGCGTTGATCCCAACGCAGTACTTGGATACCTGCCTGAAGAAGAAGTGTCAAAACTTGACGCTGCAATCGGAAATCTTGAGAACATTATGCCAAATTGGATGCTGAACAGGCAAAAAGATCCCTTAACTGGGGAAGACAAACACCTGCTGGGCACAGATATCCTTCTGACTTTCAGAGAAGATATCAACAACCTTAAGAAGGTTCGCGCTTACAGAGGGCTTAGACATGAGCGGGGGCTTAAGGTCAGAGGGCAGAGGACTAAAGCTTCTGGTCGCCGCGGCTCAACCGTTGGGGTAAGCAGGAAAGGACTGGCCTCTGGGGCGAGCAAGAAGGCATGATTTTTCCAGCTTTAGGTGATATAAATGGGATATCCAGGTAAAAAAAATAAAAGTTATGAGACTCCAAGGCACCCCTGGCAGGAAGCTAGGATGGCCAACGAGGTTGATCTGATTAAAGCGTACGGGCTCAGGAACAAAAAGGAAGTGTGGAAAGCTGCCAGTACGCTGAGGATGTACAGATCTGAAGCTAGGAATCTGCTTGCACGGGTTGCGGAAGGGCAGCTTGAAGGGCATCTTAAGACTCAGTCCGATGAAATCCTTACAAAGCTTATCCGCTATGGAATAATAACTGCGGACTCAAACATTGATGACATTCTTTCTTTAAAGACTGAAAACATCCTTGAAAGAAGGCTTCAGACCCAGGTTCTAAGGCTCGGGTTTGCAAGGACCATTCTTCAGGCCCGGCAGTTTATCACCCATGGGCACATTGCTGTTAATGGTAGAAAAGCAACCGTTCCTGGGATGCTTATCTCAAAAGAAGATGAGATGAACATCGAATATTATGGGACCTCCCCTCTCTCTGTTGAGTCCCATCCCGAAAGGCCCGCTCAGGTAGCTTCCGTGCTTGCGGACAGTACCACCACTCTGAGGGCTGTTGCTGATGCGGCAAGAGCAAAAGCTGCAGAGCGCAGACCTGCAAGAGGTAGAGGTCGAGGCAGAAGAGGTAAAGGTAAAGGGAGGAAATAAGCATGGCTGACATGAAATGGGCTGTTGCTCACATCAAATCCTCGTTTAATAACACGCAGATTACGGTTACGGATATTACAGGGGCGGAAACCCTCGCAAAGTCTTCGGGTGGAATGATTGTCAAAGCCGCAAGGGATGAGAGTTCTCCCTATACCGCAATGCAGATGGCTTCCCAGCTTGCAGAACAGCTCCAGGATAAAGGTATTAATGGAATTCACATCCGGGTAAGAGCTCCCGGTGGAAACAAGCAGAGAAGTACGGGTCCTGGAGCGCAGGCTGCGATCAGGGCTTTTGCAAGGGCTGGAATCAGGATTGGTCGGATTGAAGATGTGACCCCTGTGCCCCACGACGGAACCCGCCCGAAGGGCGGAAGGCGTGTGTAAATTAGCCTGAGCAAAACTTTGGAAGAATCTAAAGCCCCGAAGCTTCGGGGCTTTTAAAACAGATAAAGGGGAATTAAGGTATATGACGATGGAAGTAGACATTCTGGAGTTATCAGACAGGTCTGCAAAGTTCGTGCTGTCCAACGCCCGCACGGCATTTGCAAACAGCGTCAGGCGGGCAATGATCGCAGACGTTCCAACGCTTGCGATCGAATATGTAAATATTTATGACAACACATCCATACTCTATGACGAACAGCTGGCTCTCCGTCTCTCCTTAATCCCGCTTGTTACGGATATTGAGTCGTATGTTCCGCAGGCCGATTGCCCCACCTGCAAGGATAAAGCTGAAGCAGAAAGAGGCTGTCCTCTTTGTGAGGTTTCTCTTTCCCTGAGTGCGGAAGGCCCTTGTGTGGTTCATTCTGGAGATATGATTTCCTCGGATCCTAAGGTTCTGCCTGCAGATAGCAACATCCCTGTAATTGACCTGAAAAAGGGCCAAAAACTTGTTCTTGAAGCTATTGCTCATATGGGCTATGGTAGAGACAGTGTTAAATGGCAGGCCGGGGTTGCATGCGGGTATAAGAATATGCCTCTTGTCAGCATCGAGAATTGTGATGCCTGCGGAAGGTGTGCGGCCGAATGTCCTAAAGGCATTATCCATGTCGAGGAAAGCGGGGTCATGATCTTGGAGGAAGACCTTATCAAATGTTCTCTTTGCAAGCTCTGCGAGAGAGTATGCGAAATCGATGCGATCAAAGTCGCTTACGATGAAAACGCTTTTGTCTTCACCATGGAGTCCGACGGTTCCTATTCAGCAAAGGAGCTTGTACTCAATGCCAATGAAGTGATAAAGGGCAAGGCCGAAGAACTGGTCGAAATTCTTGATCGGCTCTGATTTCGAGTTTCTTTATCTTTCTTTTTTTGCAGGGGCCTTAAGATAAGTTTGGCCCCTGTTCAATAGACCTACGCTGGTTTTAGATTTTGTATTTTGGCTTTGTAATTTATGTCAGCTTTTTTCCGGATCTTTTTCTTCTTTTTCCGAGTTTTCTCTCTTCTTGTTTTCTTATATACAATCAAGCCCTGTAACCTACATCATTCACTCGTAATGTTTATATATATCTGCTGCTATTCAAAGGAGTGCAGCGCAGCGTTGCAATATGTGATATAATCAGTATGCGAGGGTTGCCCAGCCAGGCCAAAGGCGCTAGGTTGAGGGCCTAGTCTCGTAGGAGTCCGTGGGTTCGAATCCCATCCCTCGCACCAAAACTTTTTTCGTAGGATATTTAGGGTATTATTAGTTTTTTAATAATATTATTGCATTGATTTTCTCGTTAAGCGAGGGTTGCCCAGCCAGGCCAAAGGCGCTAGGTTGAGGGCCTAGTCTCGTAGGAGTCCGTGGGTTCGAATCCCATCCCTCGCACCAATTAAATAAACATGTTATGTAGCTTTAAGCTGTTTTTTTGCCTCTTTTGTATCAATTTTTCAAACAGTTTTCCTTCGTAATTAAGTTTAAGGTGGATTAAGGCCTGATTTTATTATTTAAAAAAGAAAGGAAGTTATTCAGGAATTCCTTCATAAGCTCTGTTCTTCGTAATCTACAAACAGCTCAGTTCTTCCCAATCTTAATATATTCTTCAGCCAATTCAACATATTCGGCCGCATTTTCAAGTATAGCCTCAATATCTGCTTCAGTAAGTTTTCTCTTAACCTTTGCCGGAACTCCGAGAATAAGGCTGTTTTCGGGAAATATTTTTCCTTCTGTGACCAGTGCATTTGCGCCTACTATCGAATTTTTTCCGATAACGGCTCCATTAAGTACTGTTGCATTCATTCCGATAAGGACGTTATCTTCGAGTTTGCAGCCATGAATTACCGCCCCGTGTCCAATCGTTACATTATCGCCGATCTCAACTCCGTTTATGGAATCAACATGAATTACCGCATTGTCTTGAATGCTTGTTCTCTTCCCGATTTTTATTCGGTTTTCGTCCCCTCGAATAGTGGCTCCAAACCACACGCTTGAAAAAGCTCCTAGCTCAACCTCTCCGATTATATCCGCAGAAGCAGCCACAAAGGCTTTTTCAGAAAGCTTTGGACTTTTGCCTTTAAAATTCATTCTCATCTTTAAGTCTCCCCTTTTTAATCATGTCTCTAATTAAATACTAAACCCGGATAAAATAATTAAAAGCGAAAAGGAAGAAACCAAAAGGTGTTTTTGTGCGGTCTTTTCACCTTTAATTAAAGCTGAAATTCCAAACGCAAATGAAAACACAAATAGATATGGCCATATAAACCATGTCCAAAAATATAATATTCCCATTCCTTTCATCAATGTAAAAAACATTCAGTTTCTCCTATTTCCTATGTAAAAACTTCAGGTGTTTAGCATACTCTTGGAATAGGATCCCCTGCCGGAACATCCACATAGCGCATTCCGCCAAGTCCGGTCTTTAAAAGAACCTCGCCTTTGTTTTCCATAGTAACCTTGCCTATGACGGCCGCATCTTTTCCGTAAGGATGCTTCCTGAGAATTTCAAGCACTTTTTCTTCAAAACCAGCTTTTACACCTATAATTGCTTTTCCCTCATTTGCAACTTCAAGAGGGTCTAAACCCAGCATTTCGCAAGCTGCTGAAACCGCAGGCTTGAAGGGAATATCGGCTTCTTCAAGGAGGATTCCAACTCCGGCTTTTTCAGCCATTTCATTCAAAGCGTTTGCAAGCCCTCCTCGGGTCGGATCTTTCATAGCAGTGATTACGGGCTCGCCTTCGGGAGTTTTAAGAGAAAGGAGGGGCTCTATCAGTTTCCAGAGGGGAGCTGCGTCTGAGACTAGATCCGTATCGAAATCAAAACCTTCTCTGTGGGCCATAAGGGAAATTCCATGATCTCCTATCGTCCCTGTTACAAGCACAGAGTCCCCAGGCTGAAGCCCGGAGTCTCTTATCGGTTTTTCGCATATCCCAAGCCCTGCAGTGTTTAGGATAATCGAATCAAGAGCTTTTTTTTCAAGAGTCTTTGTATCGCCCGTAATAATTGGAACTCCGGCTTCGGCTGCAGTATCATTCATTGTTTTCATGATTGTATCAAAAGCCTCCAAGGAAAAACCTTCAGGAACAATTGCAGCGCAGGTCAGCGCAAGAGGTTTTGCACCCATTACAGTCAGATCATTTACTGTTCCTGAAACAGCAAGCCTTCCTATGTTTGTATCCGGGAAAAAGATAGGAGTAATCACATGGCTGTCTGTTGTCAGGACAAGTTCGGAAGCCGAATTATAATTTTCAAGTTTCACAGTCGAGCCATCATCCAGACTTTCAAGCCCTATGGAACCTGCACTCTTATGCTTGAAGTTTTTGAGGATAAGGTTTCCAATAAGCGATTGCATTACCTCTCCTCCGGCTCCGTGTTCAAGAGTAATTGTTTTTGAGTTCATTTCTTAAACCCCCTTTATTTTTGTAAGCCCTTTAGGGCTTTAATCCCATTTTCAAGCTGTTCAATCCAGGTTTTCAAACTCTCGTTATCGTGTTTTGAAGTCAAAAGCACTGGAACTGTTGGATTTAAGCTTAGAATATCTTGCTTCATCGTCTCAGGGTCCACATCCACGGCTTTGGCTATATCCACCTTGTTGATCAAGGCCAGTTCGGCGGTCTTAAAAATCATAGGGTGTTTGAGGATTATATCGTCTCCTTCACTTACGCTTACCGCAACCACTCTAAGTCCTTCCCCTAACTTAAAATCCACTGGGCAGATGAGGTTTCCTACATTTTCGATAATCAAAAGGTCAGTTTTTTCAAGATCGATTTCCGAAAGAGCCTTTTCCACAAGCTTTGCATCCAGATGGCATTCCTTTCCCGTATTTGCAGGAACTGTCGGAACTCCGAGTTTCCGAAAGCGAGAGGCATCCATCTCGGCTATAACATCGCCTGCAATAACAGCTATCCTGTATCTGTCCTTGAGGGCTTTTACGGCTTCTTCGATAAGGGTGGTTTTTCCCGAACCAATTGCTCCCATGACATTAATTGAAAAGACGCCGTGTTTTTCCAGATTTTTCCTATTTTTTTCAGCAAGCTTATCGTTTGCCTTAAAGACATCGTGTCCCATATGGATTACGTGCATTAACATGCCTACCACATCCCTTATCTAATACTTAAATATGAATCACTTATGTAAGAATTTTAAAATTCTCTCATATTGGTAAGTTTTCGAATAAAAAATCCCATAAATTATATTTCAATATCAATCGTTTTTATCAAAAGTTCCCGCCCTCCCGCAATCCGAGCGTTTTTTCCGCATTTTGGACAGGCAAGGGCTGAGATATATTCTAAAAGTTCGCTTTGCAGCTTTTCCTCTGCGCAAGCTGCTGAAGGCTTCTTAACAGGCCCGCTATATCCGCAGTCGCATTCGATTGTAGGGGCTTTCATTTCCACTTTTAATTCAGCCCCCTCCGCTAGGCTCTCTTTTGCCAGGACGTCAAAACAAAAGGCGAGTTGGTCAGGATTCGTATGAGCAAGCTGCCCCAGTTCCAGGGTAACGGATTTTATTTCTTTTGCTTCATGAAGCTTGGCAGTTTTTAGCACTTGATCCAGAATCTCACAGGCAATGGAATATTCATGCATCCTCCGGGCCTCCGGCCTTTTTGTCCTTTTTGGGCCGGCTTTTTTCAACCCTGGCTTTTCGGTTGTATTTGAACCAGCTATGACACATCCCCTCAAGGCTTACCATACAGGGTCCTGTTGGGGTTTTTGGGGTGCAGACTGTTCCAAAGAGGGGGCAGGCTGTAGGTTGTGCCTTTCCTGTGAGAATTGAGGCGCAGATACAGTTTTTCTTCGTTTTATCCTGTTTATCGGCTTTTTCCCGGATTGCTTCAAGCGCTTTTTCATAAAGATCCCTATGTTGCTTTGCCGCATCCTGAGCTTCAAACTCTTTTCTAAGGCTCAGGCCTGAAGCTTCAATTTGGCCAATTCCTCTCCATTCCGCAGGTCCGGTTTCAAAGACTTCTTCCATCATCTCAAGGGCAATTACATTTCCTTCGGGTTTTACGACTCTTGGGTAGCCGTTATCAACCCTTGCTTTTCCTTCTTCAAATTGTTTTAGCAATAGATTGATTCCAAGAAGGATATCCCTTGCTTCAAAACCGCTTACTACAACTGGAAATCCCTTTTTTGCGAATGGCTCAAAGGGTTTGGTGCCTATGATTGTTGCCACATGGCCGGGGGCAATAAATGCATCCACTTTGATATCTTTTGTGAGCAAATCGATTGCAGGAGGAGTACGCTTCTGAGAGGCCAGAAAACTGAAATTTTCCGGAACTCCCCGCAAGAGCGCAGCAGCGTTTGAGGGTACAGTTGTCTCAAACCCTATGCCAAAAAAGACCACCTCTTTTTCTGGGAATTTTTCTGCAACTTTTACGGCATCGTCAACGCTATAGACCATTTTTACGTCGGCTCCTTGGGCTTTTGCGTCAAGCAGACTGCCTGCTGAGCCGGGGACTCTGAGCATATCTCCAAAAGTTACAACCACAGCCCCGCTCCTTGCAAGGGCAATGGCAAGATCTATATCTTTTTCAGGGGTTACGCAGACCGGGCAGCCAGGCCCACTCAACACTTCGAGCTCTTCTGGAAGCACACTTCTGAGTCCGTGTTTTGTAATAGCTCTTTCATGAGTCCCACAGATGTGCATGATGCGCAAGGGCCGAGCTCTGGCTTTGAGCTTTTCAAGAAGCTTTTTTTCAAGCTTCAGGGTGGCTTCAGCGTCGATTTTATTTGCCACAGACACCAGCTTCTTTTCCATTAGCATTTGTTTTTTCAAAATCCGATTCTTCGGCATCCAGATCCGCCATCAGTCTGAGAAGGCGCAGAGTTTCTTTTCCTTCCTCTTCTGATATTTCCGAAATTGCATATCCGACATGGACCAGCACATATTTTCCAAGCAGAGCATTGCTGGCCCCTCCAAGCAGGTCCAGGTTAACCTCTCTGCGAATACCACCCATGTCCACACTGGCGGTGTTTTCATTCAGAATTGCCGTCACTTTTCCAGGAATTGCTATACACATAGTACCTCTAATTTTTTTAAATTAAGTTTCATTTGCTTGTTGGGATTCGGCTCGCTTATTGCCCTTCTTTTCCTAAAAAGCCTTCTTTTCCTAAAAGATATGTCTCTAACTTTATAAATGTCAACTTTTTTTATATTTTCAATTTTCAAAATTCAGAAAAGGGATTTCATGAAATTTTTTGAAAATAAAGCCTTTGCTGCAAATTTCCTTCGATTTTTATAGTTCCTTATTATATACTTATGCTTGCAAATCCTGTTTTGGAGCTTTTGGAAAAAGTCTTTTTCCGGAAAAAGGAAATATTCTTTTTAAAAGTCTCTTAGGGGGCTTAAACCTCGTTATTCTTTAGTTGCTACTCATATCTGGTTTTTTATTACAATATGTTCTTTTTTATTTATATGAATGCATATTTTTAAAATCCTCACTATTATTAATTATAATTAGTCTCTTTGATATCTCGCCCTTCTGAGCTTTGATGAACACAAGTGGTAATTATGCCACACTATTTTTTTAAAATTCGTTATATATAATTATAAAAAAGGGCCGCTGTTTCATATAATTGTAAAATATATTTATCCTTTCATGTAATTAATATTATATATAAGATGACCATTCAAAATATTATTGATTAATTTATATGTACAGATATATAATTTACACAGTATTCCCTTCTTTCTGGCTAATCAAATAAAAAAAGATGTGGTAGAATGAACACTGGAAAAAAGAATTTTGCCCATACACTGGAGAGTATGGACTTTCTAAAAATGGACAGGCGTACCTTTCTCAAAGCTGTCGGGGCTGTCGGAGCGACTGCTTTTCTTGGAACCTACAAAACAGAAATTGTAAGTGCTCTTGAATTTGCCGAAACCAAGATTGTCTGGCTGCACGGAGCCGAATGCACGGGCTGCTCGGAATCCCTTTTAAACGGCGGGAATCCTGATATCGTCCAGGCCATCACAAAGCTTAACGTTAATATCGCCTATCATGAGACTTTACTTGCCCAGCAAGGAATTTTCGTTGACGGCAGAGCTGCAAATACTTCTGAACTAAACTCTGAAATCCTTGTTGACGAACTTATCGAGGAAGGCAACTACATTTTAGTTGTTGAAGGTGCAATTGCAAACGGGCCTGATGGCTCTGGGCGCTACTGCATAATCGGAAACCGGACCTTCAAGGAACTCTTCGAAAAGGCTGCAAAGAACGCAAGCGCAATTCTTGCCGTGGGAACCTGCGCCGCTTACGGAGGCATCAACTGCGCAGCCAGCGCCATTGAAGAAATTACCGACTTCAGAGGGGTCGATTTTAAGAAAGAGGATCAAAGTAAGGGCATGCTTCAGGAACTTGGGATCAGCAAGCCGGTTATCAACATTCCTGGTTGTCCCGCTCACCCTGATTGGATTCTCCTAACTCTTGGAGCCGTAATCCTTGGAAAGATCAAGATTCCGGATGATCTTAGCAGCTTACTTGATAAATACGGCAGACCCAAGGTTTTCTTCCCCTCCGGACACACCGTTCACGAAAACTGCCCCCGCCGTGGTTTCTACGACAGGGGAGAATTTGATACTGATATCAGCGGAGACAAATGTCTCTGGAAACTCGGCTGCAAGGCTCCTTACGCTCATGCGGATTGTGGACTGCGCAAATGGAACGGCGGAAACAGTATGTGCACCCAGGCTGGTTCTCCCTGTATTGCCTGTGTGGAACCCGGATTTCCGGATTGCGCAAGGCCACTTTATGTTGAGGCTGAGGATAAAGGAGTTTTGCTTGGAGCAAACATCGATAATGTATCCAAAGCCGCAGTAGGCGCCGCAGCTCTTGCTGCAGGGGCTCATGCAGTTCGCAGAATGAAAGGAGATGAGTAAAAATGGTTAATGTTACAGTCGATCCTTTAACCCGAATTGAAGGACATTTAAGGATATCCACAGAAGTTTCCGAGGCAGGAGTTATAAACGACGCCCAAACTTCAGGCGTACTTTTCAGAGGATTTGAACGTTTCTTGCAAAATCAGGATCCAAGAGATGCAGCCCTTCTGACCCAGCGGATCTGTGGAGTTTGTCCAACATCCCACTCCCTTGCTGCAGCAGGCGCCCTTGACGAGCTTTTCGGGGTTGCCGATACCATCCCCAAAGATGCCCTCGTTGCAAGGAATATCAATCAAGCTCTCAATACTATCGCAAGTCACGCAACTCATATTTATGTGCTTTGGGGTCCCGATCTTGCAAACCCAGGCTACAGAGACGTGCTCACTCCCTTAGGAGAAACCGGAACCTCGGTCTGGAAAGAACTTGTGGGTAGATTTGCTCCAATCAGCTACAAACTTGATGGGCAGCCTGTTCCTGCAGGGAGTTCCTACCTTGCGGCAATTCCTGAAAAGAAGAGACTTCAGGAAGCAATCGCTGTTATCGGCGGAAAAATGCCTCATCAGGTAACTTCTTTTCCAGGCGGTTATACCTATAAACCCACCGTTGGAGATATTACTAAGGTTTCTTCTTATTATCTTGATGTAATGGATTTTGTCTCCAATTACACTCTCAGGGTACCTTTTGAGACCTGGATTGAAAATACCTATAAGGCAAGCTCTCCAACAAAAGCCTTAAACTTCGTAGCTGAACATCTTCAGGGTCTGGTTGATAAAAGCCTCGAATCCAACAACTTCACAAGAGAGGCTGGCTGGGGAGATGCAGAACTGTATACCGCCTTTGGCTCCGAACTTATAGGAGAAAAAATCCTCGGGCTTCCAGTCTCCCTCAAGCACGACAAGCACGGAGGCTATTCCGATCCTTCCAAGATTTCCTTCCTTGCCTACGGGGCCTTTTACAAACCCGAAGCAGGGGACGGCTATGATCCCAAAAGTCCAGAAGGGGCTCGTTTCCAGACATCGGGAGTCGTTACCGGCAACCTTGAATACCAGAAATTAAACCCGGATCTTATTACGGAAAGTGTTGCTCACTCCTTCTATAAGGGCGAGGAACTTCATCCCTCAAAAGGGGTTACTGATCCTTTCACGGATCCTGCGGAAATCAAGTTTGATGGCGGCTCTGAGAGCAGGTATTCCTGGATCAAAGCTCCAAGATACAACGGAATCCCCGCAGAAGTAGGGCCGCTTGCAAGAATGCTTGCAATGAAAGAGCCTCTTACAACCGGGCTTGCTCTGGCCTTAAAGGAAAACGGCTACTCCCCTGCAAACACCTATACAAGAATGGTTGCCCGGATTCAGGAAGTTGCAATTCTTGCAAACGAACTTCTTAAATGGGTAACTGTTGATCTTGACCCGAATGGAAAGTATGCAGTTCATACCGATCTTTCCATGGCCAAGGATTCCGAAGGTATGGGGCTTTGGGAAGCTCCAAGAGGAGCGCTTGGACACTGGGTTTCTACCGACAGTAACTCCAAGGTCGTAACCTACCAGCCAGTTGTGCCAAGTACTTGGAACATGTCTCCAAGAGATGGAGCCGGGGTTCCTGGTCCTCTTGAACAGGCACTTATCGGCTCAAAGATCAATGCTGTGGATAACGCCTCCGGAGTTGACTATTCAAACCCTGTTAACATCTTCCATATCGGCAGGTCCTATGATCCCTGTCTGGCTTGCGCTGTACATACCATTGACCTCAGCGGGAAAAACGCTCCTCGTACGCTGAAACTCGTATGAAACCACTAGGAGACGAACCCAATGAAAACCAGAAAGAACGAGACGGTTGTTGAGCGCTACACTGTCCTTGATAGGGCAGCTCACACCATCCACGCTTTTGCGATGGTGCTGCTCATCTTAACCGGCTTAAAGATCTATGCGGGCTGGGACTTTATGAGTTTCCACAACGCTCGGGCCCTTCACATGATCATGGTCCCGATCCTGCTCGCTGTGAACTGGATTATTATTCCCTACAATATCTTTTCCTCAAGTAAGGGGGGTGTTCGGAATAAAATCGAACATTTTATGGATCACTATATCTTCGGGCCTGAAGATGCAAAAAGGACCGTTGCAATCCTAAAGAATTTCTTTGGAAAAGGCGAATATCCGGCTTTTTCAATTTATGATAAGGAAGAGGGGCATTACAAGACCAAGCTCCATCCGGTCATGAAAATTCTTATAGTACTTGAAGGCACGGCTCTTTTCCTTATTGCAGTCTCAGGAATTGTCCTTTACAAGCTTGATTGGGCGCTTTTCGGGCTGCCGGTTGCTTCCTGGATCCTTTCCATAGGCGACCTTATCGGGCCGGCGCTGGGCCTTTCTTCCCTGCAGTTCTTCAGGATGCTTCACCTGCTCATGACCTACTGGTTCGTCTTTGAGCTTGTGATCCATGTGGGGATTTTGGAATTCGATCCTCATGTCTGGAAATATTATAAAGCCATTTTCTGGACTGGAAAAGAAGATCTCTCTGACAAGCATTTTGTCAAAGTTTTGAATAAGTCTTCGAAGAAAACTTATCAGGACAACGAGCGTTCTTGGTCGGATGCGGAAAAAGCTCCTGTTAAGGACTGAACCTTCGGGTTCAGTCTTTTTTAGTTTTTAAAATCTATTAATACGTTTAATGTGAGAATATGCCTGTTTTAAATGCTCCAATTCGTGTTCTGGGCTGCGGAAGTCCCCTTATGGGCGATGACGGAGTTGGCCTGAAGGTCATTGAAGCCCTTAAAAAAACGGAACTTAATGAGCTCAAAACTCTTGATATAGAAGATGCCGGCGTCTGCGGGCTTGACCTCTTAAACCTCCTTGACGGAGCAAAAAAAGTTATAATCGTAGACGCAGTAATCTCAGGCTCCGAGCCTGGGTTGGTTTTCCGAATTGAAGGTTCAGATCTCATTGAAGGCACAGCCTCTCATGATGTCATTTCGGCTCATGATATGGGAATTTCTGATGTGCTTAAGATCGGACAAGAAGTTCAGGAATTGCCTGAAGTTGTTGTCATAGGAATTGAGATCGGAAAGCCTGTAAACGGGCTTTCAATGGAATTATCTCCTGCTGTAGCCAGAGCGGTTAAAAAGGCAGTCCGAGCGATTAAAGAAGAAGTTTTGGCTTCCCTTTGATTCTTATATTTCTGATATTTATTTTAACTTTTATTCTTTTTTTCAAGAGAGCTTATTTAAAATATAGGAACAAACAGGGTATTATAAGAATTAACGATCCAGTATTTAATTAGTCTCTTAATAGTTTAAGAAGTTCTATTAAATATTAATATCTTATTTCTTGCTATGTTTAGGGGGGAGGAGAGTGGGAGATGCCACTTTAGCGGAGAGGTTAAAACAGCTTGATTTTCTGAGAATGGACAGGCGGACTTTTCTAAAAGCGGCAGGGGCGCTTGGAGCTTCCGTATTTTTACAAACCTATAAAAACGAAATTGTAAAGGCTCTTGAACTTTCCCAAACCCGGATTGTTTGGATCCAAGGAGGGGAATGTACGGGTTGTTCTGAGTCCCTTCTGAACGGGGGAGAGCCTGACCTTGTCCAAGCCATGCAACGCCTAAGCCTTAAGCTTGCTTATCATGAGTTGCTTATGGAACAGCAAGGCATTTTTGTTGATGGAGCTCTGGCTAATACTTCTGAGCTCAATGCCGAGCTTTATTTTGAAGAGGTTATTAAGGAAAAAGGGTACATTTTGGTTGCCGAAGGTGCAATTGCAAATGGGCCTGCGGGAACGGGCAGGTATTGCCTCCTTGGAGGTAAACCCTATAAGGAGATTTTTCGGAGGGCTGCAGAAAATGCGGCTTTCATCGTGGCTGTGGGACAATGTGCTGCCTTTGGCGGGGTCAACTCAGCCGAGAGCGAGATAAAAGACCTGCTGGATTTTCGGGGGCTTGCCTTTACCCTTGAAGACGAGGATAAAGGTATCCTTAAGGAACTTGGAATCGAAAAACCTGTAATCAACATTGCAGGTTGTCCTCCTCATGCGGATTGGATGCTTCTGACGCTTGCAGCGATTGTGCTTGGAAAAATAAAAGTTCCCGAAGATTTGGCTGAAGGGCTTGACCGCTGGAAGAGACCAAAAATCTTTTTCCCTCCCGAGCACACGATTCACGAAAATTGCCCTAGACGTGGGTATTATGATCGGGGGGAATTCGATACCATGGTCAGTGGGGAAAAATGCCTCTGGAAACTCGGCTGCAAAGCTCCCTATACTCACGCCGACTGTGCCCTCAGGCGTTGGAATGGCTATCACAGCCTCTGTCCTCAGGCAGGCTCTCCTTGTATTTCTTGCGTCTCTCCGGGGTTTCCTGACAGGGCCCGCCCATTTTTTCAAGAAATTGAGGACGTTGGGTTTGTGGGGACCAATCTCGATACCGTTGCAAAAGTCGCAGTTGGAGGAGCTTTACTTGCAGCA
>Ga0265294_10003608_pt1 | contig 19728 bp, 17 predicted proteins | sample MunlanPumphouse3_FD_192504 | JGI IMG/M metagenome (GOLD analysis project Ga0265294, IMG submission 192504) | Groundwater microbial communities from a municipal landfill in Southern Ontario, Canada - Pumphouse #3 | ecosystem: Environmental > Aquatic > Deep subsurface > Groundwater | place...
TATGTGGATGAGTGGGCGGCTGCCGGGAGGAAGAATCTCTTCGGGCAACCTGTCCTGGTGCAGGAGATGCAATCGGAAGCCGGTGCTGCCGGGGCCATGCACGGATCGTTGCAGGCCGGAGCACTCACGTCTACTTTCACAGCCTCACAGGGACTGTTGCTGATGCTGCCCAATATGTATAAGATGGCGGGAGAGCTGTTGCCCGGCGTGTTCCACGTATCGGCAAGAGCGCTGGCTTCGCATGCCCTGTCCATCTTCGGTGACCATCAGGATGTGATGGCAGTACGATCTGCCGGCTTTGCCCTCTTTGCCACCGGTTCGGTGCAGGAGGTGATGGATCTGGCGGCGGTAGCCCATCTGGCGGCGATTGAGAGCCGTGTTCCCTTCCTTCATTTCTTCGACGGTTTCCGCACCTCACACGAGATTCAGAAGATTGAAGCACTGACGAACGATGATCTGGCTCCGCTGCTCAATCAGGAAGCACTGAAAGCTTTCCGCGACAGGGCCCTTTCGCCCGATGCACCCGTAGCCCGCGGCACGGCCCAGAACGACGATATCTACTTTCAGGCACGCGAAGCCTCCAATCCTTTCTATGCCAGGGTGCCGGAGTTGGTGGAGAAGTACCTTGAGAAGCTGGCAGCCGTCACCGGCCGCAAGTACGGACTGTTCGACTATTACGGTCATCCGGAAGCGGAGCGTGTGGTCATTGCCATGGGCTCGGTGACCGAGACCATCCGCGAGGTGGTAGATCACCTTACCGCTAAGGGTGAGAAGGTAGGAGTGGTAGCCGTGCACCTCTATCGTCCCTTTAAGGCGTCAGCCTTCCTCTCGGCGGTGCCGGCCACGGCCAGACGCATTGCCGTACTCGACCGTACCAAGGAGCCCGGTGCTACCGGCCAGCCGCTTTACCTCGATGTGAAGGATTGCTACTACGGGAAGGAGAATGCTCCCGAGGTGGTGGGCGGTATTTACGGACTCTCGTCGAAAGACACCTCCCCTTCACAGATCCTCTCTGTCTTCGAGAACCTCTCGATGAACCTGCCGAAGAACGATTTCACCATCGGTATCGTAGATGACATCACTTTTAAGTCGCTGCCCCTGAAAGAGGAGGTGTCGATGGATGAGACCATCTATGAGGCTAAGTTTTATGGCTTGGGATCAGACGGTACGGTAGGAGCTAACAAGAACTCGATCAAGATCATCGGTGACAACACCGATAAGTATGTCCAGGCTTACTTTGCTTACGACTCTAAGAAGTCGGGCGGCTTCACCTGTTCTCATATGCGTTTCGGCGACAACCCTATTCGTTCGACCTATCTGGTGAACACGCCCAATTTTGTAGCCTGCCATGTGCCGGCTTACCTGCATCTGTATGACGTAACCAAGGGACTGAAGAAGAACGGTACCTTCCTGCTGAACTCACTCTGGTCGAAGGAGGAGGTTGCCAGCCACTTGCCGGATCATGTGAAACGTTATTTTGCGGTGAACAACATCCGTCTCTATATCATCAATGCCACGGCGATTGCCAGTGAGATCGGTCTGGGCAACCGTACCAATACTATTTTACAATCAGCCTTCTTCCGGATCTCCAATGTGATTCCTTATGATCTGGCGGTGGAACAGATGAAGAAGTTCATCGTGAAATCGTACAGCAAGAAAGGAGAAGAGGTGGTGAAGATGAACTTTTCCGCGGTGGATCGTGGCGGCGACGTGGAAGAGGTAACGGTACCGCAGCAGTGGGCTTCCCTGCCGGTGGAAGAGACTGTTCCCGATGATGCTCCGGCGTTTATACAGAAAGTAGTGCGGCCGATCAATGCCCGTCGCGGTTATGACCTGCCTGTGTCGGCCTTCACGGGCTATGAGGATGGCACCTGGGAACAGGGTACCACTGCCTTCGAGAAACGCGGTGTGGCCGTCAACGTGCCGGTATGGAACCCGGAAAATTGTATCCAGTGCAACCAGTGCGCTTTTGTGTGTCCCCACGCTACCATCCGTCCGTTTGTACTCGATGAAAAGGAGCAACAGGGCCTTGGCGAAGGAACGGAACTGCTCAAGGCGCAGGGCAAACAGCTGGCCGGCATGTCATTCCGTATCCAGGTCGACGTGCTCGATTGCCTCGGCTGTGGCAACTGCGTGGATGTATGTCCCGGCAAGAAAGGGGAGAAGGCGCTTGAGATGGTGCCGATCGGTACGCAGTATGACAACCAGCAGAACTGGGATTACATGGTGAAGAATGTCTCCGACAAGACACACCTGCTGGACGTGAAGCTGAACGTGAAGAACTCGCAGTTCGCCACGCCGCTCTTCGAGTTTTCCGGCGCCTGCTCCGGCTGCGGTGAAACACCTTATATCAAGCTGATCACACAGCTCTACGGTGACCGCATGATGATTGCCAATGCTACCGGATGCTCCTCTATCTACGGCGCTTCGGCACCGGCTACCCCCTACACGAAGAACGAAGAGGGCAAGGGCCCGGCATGGGCGAACTCTCTCTTTGAAGACAATGCCGAGTTTGGCTATGGCTTCGTGATCGCCCACAACAGCATGCGCAAACACCTCAGTGAGCTGATGCGGAAAGGGATCGCATCGGATGACTTCACTGCGGAGCAGAAAGAGCTCTTCACGCAGTGGCTTGACCACAAGGAGGATGCCGACGCATCGAAAGAGGTTTCGGCACATCTGGTGTCAGCCCTCGCCGGCATGAATCACCCCGTGGCGCTGGAGATCCTCTCCATGGAGAAGTACCTGGCCAAGAAATCGATCTGGGTGTTCGGCGGCGACGGCTGGGCCTATGACATCGGCTTCGGCGGCCTCGACCATGTGCTGGCCAGCGGCCAGGACATCAACGTGCTGGTGCTTGATACCGAGGTCTACTCCAACACCGGAGGACAATCGTCCAAGTCGACGCCGATGGCGGCCGTGGCCAAGTTTGCCGCTGCCGGCAAGCGGATCCGCAAGAAAGACCTTGGCATGATCGCCTCCACTTACGGTTATGTATATGTGGCACAGGTGGCTATGGGCGCCAACCAGAGCCATTACCTCAAGGTGCTGAAGGAGGCGGAGTCCTATCACGGTCCCTCACTCATCATCGCCTACTCACCCTGTATCAGTCACGGATTGAAGAAGGGAATGGGTGCCGCCCAGTCGGAAGAAAAGGCGGCGGTTGAGTGCGGCTACTGGCATCTGTGGCGCTACGACCCGCGCTTAGAAGATGAGGGGAAGAATCCGTTCCAGCTCGACAGCAAGGAGCCCGACTGGAGCAAGTTCCGCAACTTCCTGCTGGGTGAGGTGCGTTACACGCAGCTGATCAAGTCGTTCCCGCGTCAGGCCGACGAGCTGTTCGAGGCCGCCAGGGAGAATGCGCAGTGGCGCTATCGCTCCTACCGGCGAAAAGCTGAGATACACTACGGCGAGCCGGCTGCCGGTGCAGGCGTAGCAGCGGAAAGGGAAAGCTGATCGTCACGATCACACACTTTATTGCCGGGGGTGTCACGTTTTGTGATACCCCCGGTTATTATCCGCTACTTCTCTCCTGCGGCGAACCATTTTTGTGCCGGTCCACAGATTTGTTGCTCCTTACCGGTTTGAAGGACTCCGTTTTATGCACTGCTCCAACTTGAAGAAATAGATTTTCTCCCCTGCACCGGCTTGAAGAAATAGTTGTATCTTTGCATGAAGATTCAAGAGTCAAGATTCAACAAGCAAGAGTCAAGATCTCAGATCCCTGATCCGAAATCTCAAATTCCAAATTATGAAGATTCAAATCATCAACGGCCCCAATCTCAACCTGCTGGGCATCCGGGAGCCGGAGACCTATGGCAGCCAGTCTTTTGAGGCGTTTCTGGAAGGGTTGCAGGCGGCCTATCCCGCCATCACCTTCAGCTATGAACAATCGAATGTGGAGGGAGAACTGATCAACATGATCCAGGAGGCAGGCTACGGCAGCGACGGGATCATCCTGAATGCCGGAGGATACACCCATACCTCGGTGGCCATCCGCGATGCGATCAAAGCGGTGCCGGCACCGGTGGTGGAGGTACATATCTCCAACGTGCATGCACGCGAGGAGTTCCGTCACCACTCTCTGCTGTCGGCCGTCTGCCGTGGTGTGATCGCCGGCTTCGGGCTGGACTCCTACCGGTTGGCGGTGGAAGCGCTGCAGGGGACAAACAAATCGTAAATCCAAACGTTACATTGTCTGAACAATCCAACTATTTATATGCTTAAACAAACAAAGATCATCGCCACCATTTCCGATAAGCGATGCGAAGTGCCTTTTCTCCGCCAGCTCTTTGAGGCGGGGATGAACGTGGTGCGACTCAACTCGGCCCATCTCGACGAAGAGGGCTTTTTAAAAATCATCCGCAATACCCGTGCGGTATCCAGCCGGATTGGCATCCTGGTTGACACTAAAGGTCCCGAGATACGGACCACGGTGGCCGACCATCCTATTGAACTGAAGACGGGTGACCAGATCAGGATCGTGGGCGATCCCGCGGGCATCTCTTCGAGAGATACCCTTTACATTTCCTATCCCAGTATCTCCGAAGAGATGCATGAGGGAGACGACATTCTGATCGACGACGGGGAGATCGACCTGAAGGTGATCACCGTCACAGCCGACGACCTGCTGTGCAGTGTACAGAACGACGGCACCGTGGGGAGCCGCAAGAGTGTCAACATCCCCGGTGTGCGCATCAGCCTTCCGGCCATCACTGCCCGCGACCGGCAGTTCATCGCCCTGGCGGCAAAACATGACGTGGACTTTATCGCTCACTCGTTCGTGCGCAGCAGAGAGGATGTGCTGGCGGTGCAGGAGATCCTCAACGAGCTGAAGAGCCCGATCAAGATCATCGCCAAAATCGAGAACCAGGAGGGTGTTGACAACGCCGATGAGATTCTTGACGTAGCTTTCGGCATCATGGTGGCTCGTGGAGACCTGGGCATCGAGGTGCCGCAGGAAAAGATCCCCGGTATCCAGCGGGTGCTGATCCGGCAGGCCGTGCACCACAAGAAACCGGTGATCGTGGCCACACAGATGCTGCACTCCATGATCCACAACCCGCGTCCCACGCGTGCGGAGATCACCGACATTGCCAACGCCATCTATTACCGTACCGATGCGGTGATGCTCAGCGGAGAAACCGCTTATGGCAAATACCCCGTGGAGGCAGTGAGCACCATGACCAAGACTGCCTATGAGGCAGAGAAAACCAAGCTGGCAGAGAACGATATCCGGGTGCCCTATGTGCAGTATGACGACCGCGAGGTGACCGAGTTTCTCGCCAAGCAGGCGGTGAAGGCGACCCTGCGGATGAACGTGAAAGCGATCGTGACCGACAGCCATACAGGTCGCACTGCGCGGGTGTTGGCTGCCTTTCGCGGCAAGAGCCCCGTCTACGCCATCACTACCTCCGAGCGGCTGGCGCGCGAGCTGGCCCTCTCCTACGGTATTTGTGCGGAATATCAGCAGGGAAAGGGCGATGGCAATACCAAGGAGAGTCGCAGGGCTTATTTTGTGGAAGCAATCAAGCGGTTGCTGGGAGCGGGACTGATTGAGCGGAAGGATCGTGTAGCCTACCTGGGTGGCAGCTTCGGCGAGGTGGGTGGAACCACTTACCTGGAGATCATCGATGCCTGGCGTATCCTGGAGGCAAAAGAGAAATACAACCTGCCTGACTATACGCAGTAATCCGGCGGTGAGCCGGTGCATGAACGAATGTGTATGCCTGATCACATAGAAGACTATATTCTCCGTCATATGGAGGAGGAGCCGGAGCTGTTGCGGCAGATATACCGGGATGCGCATGTGAAGCTTTTGCACGGCTTCATGGTGTCGGGGCATTTGCAGGGACGGCTGCTGAAGATGCTGGTACAGATGATCCGTCCCTCGAGGGTGTTGGAGATCGGTACTTATACCGGCTACTCGGCATTGTGTATTGCAGAGGGGCTGGAGGAGGGTGCTGAGCTGCACACCATCGAGATCGACGATGAGATGGAGGAGATGATCCTGCGTAACATCGACCGATCGCCATGGCATAAGCGGATCACCCTCCATATCGGTGATGCGGCGGAGCTGCTGCCTCACTTTGCGGATGGCTTCTTCGACCTGGCCTTTCTCGACAGCGACAAGCGGAGCTACTGGCAGGTTTATGAGGCTACCCTGCCCAAAGTGAAGCGGGGAGGATTCATCTTGGCCGATAATACCCTTTGGCACGGAAAGGTGCTTGAGAAGCCGGCACCGGCCGACCGGCAGACACGGGGCATACAGGAGTTTAACGAACGACTGGCGGCCGACGACCGCACGGAGAAGGTGATCCTGCCGCTCCGCGACGGGTTGACGCTGATCAGAAAAAAATAAAAGACGATGGAAACGAACAGACAACAGAAAATCAACCGATTGATCCAGAAAGAGCTGAGTGAGATCTTCCTGCTGGAAACCAAGAAAATGCAGGGAGTCTTCATCTCGGTCACCAACGTGCGGGTATCGCCCGACCTGGGCATCGCCCACGCCTACCTGAGTATCTTTCCCTCTGTACGGTCGGAAGAGCTGATCACGAACATCAACGAAAATGTGAAGTCGGTACGCTACGACCTGGGCAAGCGGGTGGGCAAGCAGCTGCGGGTGATCCCCGAGCTGACCTTCCACCGGGACGATTCACTCGATTATATCGAGAACATTGACCGATTGTTGAAAAACGACTAACCATAGCAGCTTGAGCCTCTCTTTTTTCATAGCGCGTCGCTACCTCTTCTCCAAGAAATCGCACAACGCCATCAACGTGATTTCCGCCATCTCGGTGTGCGGTATCGCCATCGCCACCATGGCCATGGTGACGGTCCTCTCGGTGTTCAACGGCTTCGGCGGCATCGTGGAGGGACTGTTCAGTGCTTTCGACCCTCATCTCAAGATCACGGTACGGGAGGGGAAGGTGTTCAGTTATGATACTCCCGCCTTCGCGGAAGCACTCCGTCTTCCCGGCATACAGACTGTCTCCGAGTCGCTCGAGGAGAATGCGCTCTTCAAGTTTGAAGAGCAACAGGTGCCGGTGCGGGTGAAGGGGGTGTCGGAGGAGTTCCGGCTGATGACCGACATGGAGCGGCTGATGGTGGACGGCACCTTCCGCCTGCAGGAGGATGTGGTCAACTACGTCACACTGGGTGCGGGAGTGGCTGTCACGCTGGGTGCCCGCCCCGGGCTTGTCCGGCCGGTGGAGATCTACGCTCCTCGACGCGATGTGCAGGTCAACCTGGCCAACCCGTCGGCTGCTTTTACCACCGCTTATGCCCAGATAGGAGGAGTGTTCACCCTCAACCAGCCGGAGGTGGACGAGCAGATGGCGATCATCCCGATTGGACTGGCGCGTGAGCTGTTCAGCTACCAGAACGAGGTCACCTCACTCGATATCAACCTCTCTGCGGATGCATCCGTGAAGAAGGTGAAAAGAGAGATGCAGCGTCTTCTGGGCGACGATTTCCTGGTGGAGGATCGATATGAACAACAGCGGGAGTCATACCGGATGCTGCAGATCGAGAAGTGGGTCACCTTCCTCATCCTGGCCTTTATCCTGCTGATCGCCGTCTTCAACGTGGTGGGCTCGCTCTCGATGCTGATCGTGGAAAAGAGAGCCGATATCCGCAGTTTGCAGCATATGGGTGCCTCCAACCGTCTGGTGGCCCGCATCTTTCTCTATGAAGGATGGCTGATCACCTTTATCGGTATCGTCACCGGGATGGTGGCAGGGCTGCTGCTCTGTCTGCTGCAGCAGCATTTCGGCCTGCTTCGTCTGGGCAACACCCCCGGTGCATATATCATCGATGCCTATCCGGTGATTGTGAAATGCACCGACCTGCTGGTGGTCTTTGTTGTGGTGAGCCTGATCGGCCTGCTGACGGTGCTCTACCCGGTGAATAACCTGAGGAAACAGCTTTCAGCGGTCAGCGATCAGCAATCAGCTTTCAGCTATCAGCGGTAAATGGAAAGGTAAAATAATAGCAAGTAACATTTGAAACCATATAAATGAGGAACAGTTTATGAAAATTGCAATTGTGGGGACAGGCTATGTGGGACTGGTTTCGGGAGCCTGCTTTGCCGAAATGGGAGCGGATGTGACCTGTGTCGATATAGACCGGGCGAAGATCGAAAAATTGAAACAGGGGATCATCCCCATCTACGAACCGGGATTGAAGAGCATCGTGCAACGCAATTATGAGGCGGAGCGGCTTCATTTCACCACCGACCTGTCGTCGGTCCTCCATGAGATGAAAATCGTCTTTATCGCCGTTGGCACGCCTTCCGATAAAAACGGAAATGCGGACCTCTCCTTTGTAATGACGGTGTCAGAGACCATTGCCGACCATATCACCCGTCCCCTGCTGATCGTTACCAAAAGTACCGTGCCGGTAGGTACTTCGCACCGCATCCGCGATCTGGTACGGCGTCGGCTTGATGAACGGGGATTGCGGGAGCTGACTTTCGACGTTGCCTCCAACCCAGAGTTCCTGAAGGAGGGCGCCGCGATAAAAGATTTCCTGAGTCCCGAACGTGTAGTGGTGGGTGTCGAGAGCGAATGTGCCAAAGAGCTGATGACAAAGCTTTACCGTCCCTTCCTGCTGAACAACTTCCGGGTGATCTTTATGGATATCCTCTCCGCTGAGATGACCAAGTATGCCTCGAATGCCATGCTGGCCACCCGCATCAGCTTTATGAACGATATTGCCAACCTGTGCGAGCGGGTGGGAGCCGACGTGAACATGGTGCGGCGCGGCATGGGCAGTGACTCCCGCATCGGGCGCAGCTTTCTCTATCCCGGCTGCGGCTACGGCGGCAGCTGCTTTCCGAAGGATATTCGTGCGCTGATCAGCGTGGCGGAGGATGTCGGCTATGAGATGAAGCTGCTTAAGGCGGTGGAGGAGGTCAACAACCTGCAGAAAAATATCCTATTCGAGAAGCTTGCAAATGTTTTCGGAGAAAAGCTAAACCGCCTGACGGTTGCCGTCTGGGGCCTCTCCTTTAAGCCGGAGACCGACGATGTGCGCGATGCGCCGTCACTCACGCTGATCCGCAGCTTGCTCGATGCCGGCGTCTCGATTCGCGCTTACGACCCGGCAGCCATTGAAGAGGCGCGCAGGGTGCTGGGAGATGCCGTCTACTACGCCAATGATATCTACGACGCGGCTTGCGGTGCCGATGCAGTGATCGTGCCCACCGAATGGAAAGAGTTCCGTCTGCCCAATTGGGAGGTGTTGAAAAAGATCATGCAGCGCCATGTAGTGATCGACGGCCGTAACATCTACAACGGTGCCGAACTGTCATCACTCGGTTTCGAATACCACGGGATAGGGCAGAAATAGGATATCTGTCAGTCAAGCAATAAGGATGGTTGCAAAAGCACGGGATTTTCGATTGGCACGCCGGCCGGCCTCACGGGGCGGAGAAGCAATCACTTCTTCTTCCTTACGGATAAGCTGTTCAAAATCGAGCAGCTCCTGTTCGATGCGCTGCTGCTCTGCCTTCATCTCCTCTTCCCCGCCGGTAAAGGCGGGGTTATAATGCACCTTCACCCTCCAATAACGGGTCACCGGCGCATCCCACTGCGCCTGCACCTGCTGGATACAGCAGCTGCAGATCATCAGCAAAAGGAGCCTCCCTCTTTTCATGCGATTCGGTCAGGGTTCTTCCTGGTGATGATCCTTTATCTCGGTGAACGCTACATCCTCCGCCTCGCTTTTTTCGAAGGTTTTTTTCTGATACTCGATAATGCGCTCCTCCTGCGTCTCCGGCTGGCGCTGCTCCCGGGTTGCTGCACGGCGGTCCGAAGCGGGTTGTCCGAACCGTTTGCCCAGCAGGAACGCAACGAAGCCTTTCATCAGGAGGTAGGCTGCGACAAAAAGAAGGAGAAATTTAAGCAGAAATCCCATATGATCACTCTGATTTGGTGCTGTTAGTATGTAAAGATACGATTTTCATGCGATTCCTTCTCCGGCTTTGTATTATTTAACGGTTTATAGCGGTTAACCGGGAGGCCGGCTAACAACCCGGAGGGGATGTTGCAGGATGCAGCGGATCTGTAATGGATTTGCCCGGGACAAATGCCGTGGAGCCGATGTGGCGTTATCTGGCGGATCTGCCCCGGATGAGGCCCGTGAGCAGCGAGAGGGCAATATAGGTGAGGATAGACCAGGCGATGCCGGTGATACCCCATATCGCGATCAGCACGGCGGAGAGCAGGACGAGGGTGAGCTGCCGTTCGTTGCCCTTCAGACTCAGCTGCTTGATCTTCAGTGAGAACATCGGGAGCTCGCTGACCATCAGCAGGGAGAGGAGCAAAATCAGCAATAGCGTCAGATAGAGAAAGAATGTCTCCGACGGCGCCAGGCGCTGCATACCGTAACAGTAGCTGATCCAGAAGAGCGCGTTGGCAGGTGTGGGCAGACCCAGAAAGGAGCTGGTTTGCCGTTCGTCGAGGTTGAACTTCGCCAACCGGTAGGCCGAGAAGAGCGGGATCAGGAACGCCAGGTAAGGGATCAGGGGCGACATCGCACCGAGAGACGCAGGAATAGGGAGATGGTCGCGTAGCAGCATGTAGACAGCTGCCGCGGGTGCCACGCCGAAGCTGACCGCGTCGGCCAGTGAGTCTAATTCCCTGCCGATGGAGGAGTAGGCTTTCAGCAGCCGCGCCGCCATGCCGTCGAGGAAATCGAACAACGCGGCGATCCCCACCCAGAGGACCACTGCCGTAAAAGCTCCCCGGAAAGCCATAGTGAGGGCAATGCAACCCGAGAGGAGGTTGAGCAGCGTGATCATATTGGGTATTTGTTTCTTCATCGCTTTTTATTTGATCTGTTTGTTGAGTCGTGCCAGGAAGGTGATGTTGGCGCGCACCTCCTCCCCCATTGTGACCAGGATCTCACTGTCGACCGGCAGGAAGATGTCCATGCGGGAGCCCAGCTTGATGAAACCCAGCGGCGAACCGATGTGCAGTTTATCTCCCTCCTTCACGTAGGTGACGATGCGGCGTGCCACCGCACCGGCAATCTGTTTGGTGAGGATGGTGCCGTACCCGGGCGTTTCGATGACGATATTGGTGTGTTCGTTCTCGTGGCTGGATTTGGGCAGGTAGGCCCGGTAAAAGTTACCCTTCACATGTGAACAATGAGTGATCCTGCCCGATACCGGTACCCAGTTAGAGTGGGCGTTGAAGAGTGACATGAAGATGGAGATCTGGATGCGTTCCTCCTGAAAGAACTCCTTTTCAAACACCTTCTCGATCACCACGATGCGCCCGTCGGTGGGGGCGTTAACCAATCCGTGCAGGTCGCCTTTGTAGGTCCGTTCCGGTTGCTTGTAGAAGTTGAGCGCTGTAGCAAAGAACAGGATCGATACCCCCAGAAGCAGTACCGTGAACAGGGTGTTGGGCAGCCAGACAAAGGTGGCCGTATTGATCAGCAGCAACACCATGAAAATACGAAACAGAGGGGCTTTGCCCTCCTTGTGAATCTCTATCTTCATGCTTCCTAATTTACATCAAAATAGCGTTTTTGGTAGGTTGAATCGACAGGATTGCTGCCGGGCCGGGCTCGATACAGGCTGTCCGATTTCTTCTCGATTGTTTCACGATATTTCTTCGGCACAAACTCATCCCAGAATGCGCTGTGCAGGTGGGGGACGATAGCGGGTACCACTGCTTCCACGCGCCCGTAGAAGAAGGACTTATCTCGTATCTGCCGGTTGATGATCTTCTCATTGTGGTCGAGGATCAGCACCAGGTTGAGCAGGATGCTCAGAAAGAGCATCAGGGTGCCGGCGGCAATCATCGCCCCGGCAAGACGGTTCGCGAAGCTCAGCAGCACCACGTCGATGAACTGCTGCAGCAGCCTGCCTGCCAGCGACAGCACCACGGCAATGGCGGCAAACGCCAAGACAAAAGAGAGGGCATGAGCCGCCTCGGGAGTGAGGTTGATCCATCCCGTGAGCAGGGGTTGGATGATTGCCGTCACCCTGCCGCCGAAGATGGCGGAAAGAACCAGGATGGCCAGTTCCACTATCTGCCTGATCAGCCCCTTGCGGTAGCCGTTGATCAGGGCGATCAGCAGCAGGATGCCTGTGGTCAGGTCGAACCAGTTCATCATTGTTTTTCCAGTGTGGTTTGTCGGCTTTCGATCTCTTCGTGCAGAAAGAGCGACGCCAGTTGTTCGAATTTCTCCGGGGCACCGGTGGTGAAATAACGGACCGTGCCGCCCCGCGTACATTTTTCGTCGATCTCCGGATGGCGACGGAGATAATCTTTCAGGCTGGTGGCGATGTAGCTGCCCTGTGAGATTACCCGGGTGCCGGCAGGCAGGTGTTGCCCGATCTTGTCCAGCAGCAACGGGTAGTGGGTACAGCCCAGGATGATGGTGTCGATCAGCGGATCCTTCTCATAGAGGCGCTCTAGGTGCTGCTGCACGAAATAGTCGGCTCCCGGCTTGTCATGTTCCCTGTTCTCCACCAGTGGCACCCACATGGGGCAGGCTTCGCCGGTGACGGTGAGCTGCGGATGCAGCTTGCCGATCTCGATTTCGTAGGAGTGTGACCGGATGGTACCCTCCGTGCCCAGCACGCCGATATGGCCCGTGGTGGTGAGCGCTGCTACACACTCCGTTGTGGGGCGGATCACGCCCAGCACTCTGCGGGAAGGAGCGATTGCCGGAAGGTCGTGTTGCTGGATGGTGCGCAGTGCCTTTGCCGAAGCGGTGTTGCAGGCCAGGATCACCAGGTGGCAGCTACGGGCAAAGAACCACTCTACCGCCTCCAGCGTGAACCGGTAGACACTGTCGAACGAACGGCTGCCGTAGGGTGCCCGGGCGTTGTCACCCAGGTAGAAGTAGTCATACTCCGGCATCAACGCTTTAATGGCGGATAAGACTGTCAGTCCGCCGTAACCGGAATCGAAGATCCCGATAGGGCCGGCAGGAGCTTCCGTTTGTTCTTTCACAACCAACAAAATAAAAATTAACGTATGCCCAGCTTCCTCTTCACCAGGGGATTGGCATTGACTGCATCGGGCGAGACAAAGGCGATACCGGAATCAGCCAGGTCGTAGATCACCGTGAAACGTTGTTCCAGACCTACTGCATGTATCGCTTCGCTGATCTTTTGCCGCAACGGCTTCAGCAATTCCTTCTCCTGGTTTTCAATATCCTGCTGCGCCAGCTCCATAAACTGCTGCATCCTGCTCTCCAGTTCGGTCAGCTCCTGCATTCTGCGCAGTTTGATGTTCTCGGCCAGCGATGCCTGGTAGGTGATGTAGTCGGAGTACTTTTTATTGTAGTCGTTCTGCATCAGCTCCAGCTCCTTCTTATAATTGTTGCTCAGCGTAAGCAGCTGTTCAGTGGCCTGCTGCTTCGCCGGTAATTCATTCAACAGTTCGTCGGTATTTACATAGGCTACGTTGATCTGCTGCTGTGAAAAAGCAGACGTGCCGGCCAGCAACATACATACAGCAAGACTGAAAAAGATTTTCTGCGTCATAATCATCCTTTTTTTCCCATCCCTGTGTGTTGCGGTCGCATCTGCCCGGAATCAGGCAGATGCAACCGCTTTCAGGGTAGGAATTAAAATAACAATGTCAATTGGTTATACACTTTTGCCCCCGGACCTCATTTGCATGGAAGGCCCTCTCAGGTGTAAGGGGACTTCTTTACAATGTTTTCTTTACTTCTGTCTCTTCGTACGCCTCAATGGTGTCACCCACCTTGATGTCGTTGAAGTTGTGGATGGTGATTCCGCACTCGTAGCCCGAGCTGACTTCCCGTGCATCTTCCTTGAAGCGCTTCAGTGAGTCGAGCTCACCGGTGAAGATTACGATGCCGTCACGGATCAGACGCACAAGGCTTGATCGCTTGATCTTGCCGTCGCGGACCATGCTGCCGGCTACCGTGCCCACCTTAGAGATCTTGAAGACGTCGAGCACCTCGGCGTTGCCGGTGATCTCCTCTTTCACCTCGGGTGCGAGCATGCCTTCCATAGCGGCTTTCACCTCTTCGATGGCGGAGTAGATGATGGAGTAGAGACGGATATCCACCCCCTCTTTCTCGGCCTCCTTGCGGGCGCCCAGCGAGGGACGTACCTGGAACCCGATGATGATGGCATCGGAGGCGGCTGCCAGGGTGACATCCGACTCGGAGATCTGCCCCACCGCCTTGTGGATCACGTTCACTTGTATCTCTTCCGTGGAGAGCTGTATGAGCGAGTCGGAGAGTGCTTCTACCGATCCGTCCACGTCTCCCTTCACGATGATGTTCAGCTGTTGGAAGTTGCCGATGGCGATGCGGCGGCCGATGTCGTCGAGGGTGAGCATCTTCTGCGTGCGGAGCGATTGTTCCCGTTGTAGCTGTTCGCGACGGTTGGCAATGGAGCGTGCTTCCTGCTCCGTCTCCATTACGTTGAAGGTGTCACCGGCCTGTGGCGCGCCGTTCAGTCCCAGGATCAACGCCGGTTCTGCAGGACCTGCCGTCTCGATGCGCTGGTTGCGTTCGTTGAACATCGCCTTTACCCGTCCGTAATAGCCTCCTGCCAGAACGATATCGCCCTGGTGCAGGGAACCGTTCTCCACCAGTACGGTAGAGACATATCCGCGTCCTTTATCGAGTTCCGACTCGATGATGGAGCCGACGGCCTTCCGGTCGGGGTTGGCTTTCAGCTCGAGCAGGTCGGCTTCGAGCAGCACCTTCTCCAATAGCTCCCGGATGCCGATGCCTTTCTTGGCGGAGATATCCTGCGACTGGTATTTGCCGCCCCAGTCCTCTACGAGGTAGTTCATCTCGGCCAGTCGTTCCTTGATCTTCTCGGGGTTGGCACCCGGCTTGTCGATCTTGTTGATGGCGAAGACGATGGGGACGCCGGCCGCGCCGGCATGGTTGATCGCCTCCACGGTCTGCGGCATCACGTTGTCGTCGGCCGCCACGATGATGATGGCCACGTCCGTCACTTTCGCTCCGCGCGCACGCATGGCGGTGAACGCCTCGTGACCCGGCGTATCGAGGAAGGTGATCTTGCGTCCGTCTTCCAGTTGTACGTTGTAGGCACCGATATGCTGGGTGATCCCTCCGGCCTCGCCGGCGATCACGTTGGTGCTGCGGATGCTGTCAAGCAGCGAGGTCTTTCCGTGGTCCACGTGACCCATCACGGTGACAATGGGCGGACGGGATACCAGATCCTCCGGTGCATCTTCCTCCTCCTTGATCGCCTCGATCACGTCGGCACTCACATATTGCGTTTTGAAGCCGTACTCTTCGGCTACGATGTTGATGGTTTCTGCGTCGAGCCGCTGGTTGATGGCTACCATCACGCCCAGGCTCATACAGGTGGAGATGACGTTGGTAACCGGCACGTTCATCATGTTGGCCAGGTCATTGGCTGTCACAAACTCGGTCAGCTGCAGCACGCGGCTCTGCCGCTTCTGCTGTATCAGCTCCTCCTGCTGTCTGTGGGCGCTGGCTTCCCGTTTTTCGCGGCGATACTTGGCTCCTCCCTTCTTGCCTCTCTTCTCGGTGAGGCGGGCTAGCGTCTCCTTGATCTGCTTCTGCACATCTTCTTCGCTCACCTCTGCCTTGATGGGTTTGCGCAGCGACGGTTTCCGGTCACCCCGCGAAGTCTGGTTGTAGCTCCCCGGCTTGTCGATGTTCACCTTGCCGGTACGGATCCGTTTGCGTTTTTTCTTCTTGCTCTCCTCTTCGTTTTCGCCGATGAGCGGCTTTTTCTTTTCGTCGATCGCCTCTTTCTTCAACAGCTTCACCTTTTCTTCCTTCAGCTTCTTGCTGTCGAGGGCTTTCTGCTCACGTTCCAGACGCTCTTTCTTGCGTTGTGCCCGCGATTTGCGGGGAGGGCGGGTGCGATCGTTGATGGAATCGAGGTCGATGGATCCTTTCACCACGATATTCGACTCCAGCTTGTTGTTGTGCAGGCGGAACACCTTGTCGTCGCTTTCGGTTTCGTTCCTCTCGGCTTCACCGCTTTTAGCTCCTGCATCTACCGCTTCTGCGGAGGGCGCTGCGGCACTATCCGTCTCCTTGTGATCCCCCTGTTCGCTTGCGGCGGATATTGTTTCCTTCTCAGCGGGTTTCCCCGATTCAGGGGTGGCCGGTTCCTCCTTCTTCGCTGTCACCGTCTCCTTTACAGGGGCGGGCATCTCTTCACGGGGCGGGGTGGACTCCTTCACTGCAGGCGCTGCAGGCATTTCTGCTGCTTCGACCTCTTTCGCCCCGGATGCGGGCTGCTCCGGTACCCCGGCGGCAGGAGCAACAGGCTCCCTTTTCTCTTCAGTCGGTATCACCACCTCTTCTGTTTTTTGCTCTTCTGCTTTCTTCATCGCAGCCTCTTTTTCTTCTGCCTGCGGTTGATCCTTCTTCGGTTCGCTTTTCTTTTTGCCGAGGTTGTCCAGATCGATGCTGCCCACCACATTGAAGTGAGGCTTCATCTCTTTCGGAATCTCGGTCTCGATCACCTCTTTTTCTGCCTTCTTGCGGGGAGCCTGTTCTTCCGGCAGCTCGTACCCCTCGATGGCTACGGTCTCTCGCTTCTCTTCACGGCGGTGCATCTTCTCGCGTGTCTCGGTTGCCTCCCGACGGATATTTTTGTCTTTGCCGAATTCTGCAATCAGTATGTCATACTGTTCATCCTCAATTTTAGCGTTAGGATTTGCTTCTACTTCAATACCTTTCTTGTGCAGAAATTCAACCAGCGTGTTGATTCCCACATTCAAATTTTTCGATACTTTAATTAATCTAATAGGCATATATCTCTTCTATCCCTTTCTCTGGTTATGTTTTGTGAACAGTATGGTTGTCTGGTCATTCCTGCTGCTGCCAGAAGAGCACTGCTCTTCCTGCCGGCGCCGTGCTGATTGCGGAGCGGTTAACCCTCTTTCTCTTTCTCTTTCTCTTCGGCCTTTTCGGCGATGTCGCTGCCGGCTTCTGCTTCGTAAGTGTCTTCTTCTTCGGAAATGTCGCTGCCGGCTTCTGCTTCGTAAGTATCTTCCTCTTCGGGAATGTCGCTGCCGGCTTCTGCCTCATAGGTGTCTTCCTCTTCCTCCTCGAATTCGTAACGAAGGATGGCCAGCACCTCATCTACGGTGCTTTCTTCCAGGTCGGCTTCCCGGATCAAACGTTCCCTGCTGGTGGCCAACACATTTTTAGCGGTTGAGCAGCCGATTTTCTTCAGCTGGTCGATCACCCATCCGTCGATCTCATCGCGGAACTCATCTAAGTAGATGTCTTCCTCGTCCACCTCGTCGATGTCGCGGAACACCTCAATGTTGTAGCCGGTGAGCATCGATGCCAGCTTGATGTTGGCCCCCCCCTTTCCGATGGCCAGGGAGACCTCCTCAGGGTTGAGAAACACCTCGGCGCGATGCTCCTCCTCCTTGAGGTTGATGGAGTTGATGCGGGCGGGACTCAGTGCACGCTGGATAAAGAGCGTGGTGTTGTTGGTATAGTTGATCACGTCGATGTTCTCGTTACGCAGCTCCCGGACGATGCCGTGGATACGGAATCCCTTCATTCCCACGCAGGCACCCACCGGGTCGATGCGGTCGTCGTAAGCCTCCACGGCTACTTTGGCCCGTTCCCCCGGGATGCGGGCGATCCCCTTGATGGTGATCAGCCCGTCGGCGATCTCGGGAATCTCCTGCTCGAAGAGGCGTTCCAGGAACACCGGGGAGGTGCGGGAGAGGATGATGCGCGGGTTGTTGTTCTTGTTTTCCACACGGGCTACCACCGCACGGGCATGCTCGCCCTTGCGGAAGAAGTCGCTCGGGATCTGTTCCGTTTTGGGCAAGATCAGCTCATTGTGCTCATCGTCGAGCAGCAGCAACTCCTTCTTCCAGATCTGATAGATCTCACCCGATACGATTTCGCCCACCTTCTCTTTGTACTTGTTGTAAAGGTTGTCCTTCTCCAGCTCCAGGATCTTCGATGCTAGTGTCTGGCGCAGGTTGAGGATGGTACGTCGTCCGAAGTGTTCCAGGGAGACCTCATCGGTCACCTCTTCTCCCACTGCAAAGTCCTCGTCGATTTTCAGTGCCTCGGAAAGCGTGATTTGCAGGTTGGAATCCTCCAGCTCGTCGTCTTCCACGATGGTGCGGTTGCGCCAGATCTCCAGGTCCCCCTTGTCGGGGTTGATGATGATATCGTAGTTCTCATCGGTGCCGCTCGACTTGGAGATCACGTTGCGAAACGACTCTTCCAGCACACTGATGAGCGTAGCCTTGTCGATATTCTTCAGTTCGTTGAATTCGGAAAAAGTATCTATGAGACTGATGGTTTCTTTCTTCTTGCCCATATATTATTTAAATCGTATAAGATATTTTGTATATTTCACATCATCGTATGCCAGGTGAAGATCTTCTTCCACCATTGTCTTGCGCTTGGCCCCCTCCTGTTTCACCTTGCGGGTGACCGTGAGGGTGAACCCCTCTTCATCGGACGATCTCAATATGCCGGAGGTCTTGATGCCTGCCCGCGTGAGCACCTCTATCTCTTTCCCTGCATATTTCCTGTACTGACGCCGTGTCTTAAAAGGAGAGGTGAGGCCGGTAGAAGTGACGGTCAGCTCGAAATCCTCGCTGTTGCGGTCGAGTTTCGATTCGAGATGGCGGCTCAGCGCTACACAGTCGTCGATATTCACTCCCTCATCGTTGTCGATCTCCACGGTGAGGCTATTGCCGGCACCCACTGTCAGATCCACCAGGTAGTTGGGTGTATCCTTCAGATACTCCTCCGCGAGGGTGATAAGCACATCTTTTTCGATCATATTCGCTCTCATGAACAAAAAAGGAAGCGGTTCTTCCTGCTTCCCTCTTTCTTGTCGGTTGCAAAGATATTATTTTCAAACGGATTCACAAAATCTTTGCCCTATTTTCTGCTATGTTGCTTCCTTTCCCATGGGGACCGTTTTTTTTACCGGTTTCGCCGCCGACATTCCGGCGGGTTTACTTCCCCTGTGTAGCGTCTCATTCATCCGGAAAAAACTGAACATCAGCGTCGGGCGGCGGAATGTTTACCTCTTTCTCTTCGTTCAGTGCCACGATTTCTTTCCGGTTGCGAATTTTAGGGATGACCGCATCGTCGGCAATACCGATAATGACTCCGAATTCGTAGAGATGGGTTACGATCAATCCCTCTTTGCGCAGGCTCTCCGCCACGGAACCCAGACGGTCCAGATAGATCTCGGATATGGTAATGACAATATGTCTCATTGTTTTTTTCCTTTGGGTGCGAGGGATAAACCGGCTCCCACATCTTCCGGTAACAACGGCAGGCTTCTGGCCATCTCTCTTAATTCTTTGACGGCCATCGACGGTGTGGCGTCGGGATGTTTTTCGAAGAGCAGTGCTAAAATACCGGCCACATACGGTGTTGCCATGCTGGTTCCCGAGAGAGTGCGGTTTCTTGCCGGCATGGGCCAGGATGAATAGATCGCCACTCCGGGCGCAGCGATGTCCATTTCGCCTCCCGGGTTGATGGCCCGGTTGGAGAAGTCAGCTACCTGCAGCGCTTCATCCAGGGCAGCCACTGCCAGGATAGAGGGACAGTCGGCGGGACTTCCTACAGGGCTGAACTGTTTTTTGGAGCGTCTGCTCTCGTTCCCTGCCGCAGCAACAATCACGGTTCCTTTCGAGAGCGCATAACGGGCCGCTCTCTCATACGCTTCATCATAATGGTCTCCGGGAAGAACCTTGGATCCCA
>Ga0265294_10003609_pt1 | contig 19721 bp, 15 predicted proteins | sample MunlanPumphouse3_FD_192504 | JGI IMG/M metagenome (GOLD analysis project Ga0265294, IMG submission 192504) | Groundwater microbial communities from a municipal landfill in Southern Ontario, Canada - Pumphouse #3 | ecosystem: Environmental > Aquatic > Deep subsurface > Groundwater | place...
CCGGCGGCATTGTCGCGAGCGGCTCGAAGGTCGGGAGCAAGAAGTACAAGTTCATGGGCGCAAGCACGAACGAGGCCTACTGCCCGACGCTCCGCGACAAGGTCGAGAACAGCAAGGTCCCCGAGGGCGTCAAGGCAATCTACGAGCTCGTCATCGACGGCGTCGACGAGGACTCGATCAAGACCGCGATGGCCGAGGGCATCCGTGCGGCAACCAAGGTGCCGGGCGTGAAGTTCATCAGCGCCGGGAACTTCGGCGGCAGCCTCGGGCCGTTCAAGTTCGAGCTGAAGGACGTCCTGGCCGAGTATCTCTAAATCTCTTTTTTTTGTGGCGGTTCTTGAGGGGGCCGTCTATTTGGTGCTGTTGGCGGGGCCGCGGGGATCGGGAATCGAGCGGGAGCGCTCAAATGCCTCGGAGGTTTCCAACCTAACTTTAGGGGTATAGACATCCCTGAGCCCAGGTCCACTCCTTCGGAGTGTTGTTTTGCAAACCCTTAACACGGATTTCGAGGGGATATCGCGTCTGGGGGTGGGGCTGACGGGGAGGGGGGAGCATCCCCCCTCCCCTGTCTCTACCTATCCGAGACATCTGTAACCCCCACTCGAAGACCTTCGGTCTTCTCATGTTCCGGTTCTACGAACCGTCGCACCCCGCCCGGCCTTCGGCCTCCTCAAGCTCCGGACGTTGCCCGTCGCCGTTCCTGGACAGTCGCACTCCCCCTATGTGGGCGCCCACAAACCTCTCCTCAAATACCCCCCACCGCCCGCGCTTCGCGCTCCTCCCGCCCCCTGGGGGGGCGGGCAGTGCGTGGCGATATCCCCACGAAATCCGTGCACCGGGGTAAGCGATGTCCCAAGAACGATGTGTGAGTACGACTGGCTGCAGGGCAGGAATTTGAGCACCGAAGGTGTGAGTGACAACCGATCGACGGCACGATGGACCAGCCGTCCGGAATTTAAATCCGATTGACCTCCCACGTTTCCACCCACGCCTGCGGCGAGGAACCCATGCACGTATATGAGCCTCCCTCACCCGCCATCACCCTGCAGGAGCCCGTCCTCCGCCGCCCGCTCCGTCACGATCGATCCCCTTAAATAAGGTTATCAACGATAATTTTGTTAACGATTATTTCGGTGACATCATGATTACGCTCACACCTGATGAAGTCAGGGCCCGGTTCGGCCCGTTGTTCTCGATGAAATTCCTCACCATGGTCGACCAGAACGCCGGTCTCGCAGAGATCCGCGAGCATTGCCGGGCCCGGGGGACCATCGAGTGGGATGCGGCGAATCGGGTGCGGGCGAGAGGTGCAATTCAGTCCTGCCACGTCGAGGGCACGACGATGACGATGGTTGCCCGTCTGGGTGTATCCCCCGCGAACTTCGGGGCTGCCGGCCAGGAGATCGGCGGCCAGGCACTCGAGGGGGTCGAGGTTGTCGGGGATGAAGTGGTGACGACCTGGTCCGGGATTGCAGGGGCGGGCGTCGGCGTCGCCGCATGCCTGCCGCAGGCGCCGGGGGTGCTCCGGGCCGAGTACCCCTCCGAAGACGATCTCAAGATCGGCGGCGCCCGGACCTGCCGGGTGCGGATTGTATCGCCGCTCTATGAGAAGGTAACGATCGGGATCGACGACACCGACACCCGTGAGGAGGGTGCCACGTGGGTGCTCGCGCTCAAATGCGCCGAAGCCTGCACAATCCCGGGGGTCGAGTACCTGGACATGCGCCTCGTGCAGCTCAACCCGGCGGTCCCGAAGAAGACCACCAACTGCGTCGGGTCCGCCCTGAACTTCGCCGTCCGCCCGGGAAAGGTGGACGAACTCCTCGAATACGTCCGCGACTTTGTCGAGTCCGAAGCGGTCAGCAACGATACCGGCATCGCCGTCTACCGCGGGATTGCGTTTTCCGAGGAATCACCCTACGCGAAAAGGGTCAAGACCGAACTCCTGACGGTCGACGACGCAGAGGCGGAGGCGGCACGGATGGGTATCCGGTTCATCGACTCGACCGGCCGGAAAGGGCGGATAGGAGCACTGGGCGCCGTTCTCTGGGGGAACAAGGGCGTTGAAGCGGCAGGTCTCTATGGAGAAACTCTCTGACCCGTACACGATACGGTATCCACAGATCGTGGCGGTGGCCGACGAGAGCGCCGGGCAGGTTGAGCTCATCGAGTTCTTCGACTGCACTGGCGGCGCGATGTGGGTCAAGCGCCACTATGCGCAGAGCCCGCTCGTCCGCTCCGTCCGCACCGTGGGGTCGACCAACCGCTACCTCCTCTCGACCGGCAGCGCCGACCTCGCGCTCGAGGGCTCGGTCTTTCCGGCGGGGATCGCCGGTGTAGCCGTCGAAGGGGACGAGATCGCCGTCACCTACCGTGGGCTCGGCGGCGGGGGCGTGGGGGCATCCATCTGCCGCGCCGAAGCTGCGGGTGTCGTCCGGTGCAAGAGCGACCCTGCCGGCGGCGGGCGTCTCGCGGGCTCGACGATCTGGCTCCCCCGGCTTGAGAGGGTGATCGTCGGCATCGACGACACCGATACCCCGGAGGAGGGCGCCACCTGGACGCTGGCCCACAACATCGCACGGGCCGTCGAAGACGCCCGTTCACGCTACCTCTCTCACACCATCGTTCAGCTCTATCCTGTCCCCTACCGGACCAAGAACTGCGTCGCCATTGCCTGCGAGTTCGCCACCTCCGATCCCGTTGGACTGATCCGGCACTACCACGATTACCTGGAAGAGTACACGCTCTCGGACGAGACCGGAATGGCGGTCTGGTGGGGGTTCGATCCTTCGCCGCTCGAAGAGTTCGGCGGACGCGTAAAGCGGGGCGAGGTCTCGCCCGGCGACCTTGCCGCCCTCGACGATCCGCGGCTCTCCATCATCATGGATGGCCGGGGCGCGATCGGAGCGGTTGCGGCGATCCCGTTTGCCACGCGGTATGAGGAGGCACTGGCGTTATGGAATGGGTCCGGCTGAAAGCCCGGCTGCTTGAGGCTGGTTCGGTTCGCCTCTCCGGCGAGCCTGCAGATGAATACGTATCCCGTTCCGCCGCCGGCCCTTCAGCCGGGACATCCGGCTCACTCTTTTTCTCTCCCGTCACCGGTCGGCGTGTCCGGGCCGGCATCGATGAGAAATGTTCTATCGAGGTCGTCCACCGGGGGGGCGGCGAGGCAGACCTCTTCATCGACGACGACGTGGTCTCCGGCCGCCTTGAGCCCGCTGCCCTCCACTGCCCCCGCCAGGCCTACATCACGGTCAGCGGGACATGCATCTTTCGTTGCCGCTACTGCCCGGTGCCGTCTCTCCCCGGTCGGCGGAAGGAGATCGCCGAGATCGTCCGGATGATCGAGAGCGTCGCCGACCGGATCGACGCCATCGCGATCACGAGCGGTGTCGCCTCCTCGATCGAGGAGGAGGAGGCCTACGTCCTCGAGGTCGTTGCAGCCCTCCGCTCCTTCGAGCTACCCATCGGGGTCTCGATCTACCCCTGCCCCGAAACTCCGGCAAGGCTTCACGCTCTCGGCGTCGCCGAGGTAAAATTCAACATCGAGGCAGCGACTCCCGAACTCTTCTCGGAGATGTGTCCCGGCCTCTCCTGGGAGGGAGTCTGGGAGGCGCTCTCGTCCTCCGTCGCGCTCTTCGGGCGGGGCAGGGTCTTCTCGAACGTCATCGTCGGCCTCGGGGAGACCAACAAAGACCTGGAGCGGATCATGGGAGACCTCGCTGCGATCGGGGTCGTCCCGGTCCTCCGCCCCCTCACCCCGGCGGCGTCTCTTGCGGACATGCCCCGGCCGTCCGCCGACCGACTTCTCAGGCTCTGTGAGGTTCACAAGAAGATTCTCCGGCGGGCGGGGCTCGACCCCTGCCGGGCGCTAACGATGTGTGCGGCATGTACCGGGTGCGATCTGGTGCCGGGGAGGGACACATGAAGGGCACCGGGGCGCTCGCACAGGCCCTCCTCCGGTCAGCAGACCGCTGCTATACCGTCCCCGGCTACCCGGTATCGGAGGTTGCCGCCCGGGCCGGGGCCGGAATCACCGTAAACGAGAAGGTTGCCCTCGAGTACGCCCTCGGCGACTCGCTCTCCGGGAGGAGGGCTGCCGTGGTGGTCAAGCACGTCGGCCTCAACGCCTGCGCGGACCCGCTGGTGCACGCCACCGCTCAGGGCCTTCGGGCGGGCGTCGTTATCGTTGCCGGTGACGATGTGCGCGCGGCCGGATCGGACGTCGTGCAGGACTCCCGCTACTACGGCGAGGTGGCCCGGGTCCCGGTGCTGGAACCTGATACCGAGACGCTCGGCCCGGCAGTCGAGGCGGCGTTCGAGGCTTCGGAGACCTTCTCCCGTGTTGCCATTATCAGGGTCACGCCTGACCTCCTGGATGCGGATGTGCCGGACGTCCCCGTTCCCCGGCGGCGTCGGGAGGGAAGCCTCGCGGATCCGGGACTCACGATGGCCGGTCGGGCGCTGACAGCCGACCGCCGGACCGCGGCGATGTTTGTCTGGTCGCGCACCTCGCCGCTGAACCGCGTTACCGGAGGGACGCCGCGCATCGTCACCGCCTACCCGCCCCCTGCGGTGGCCCCGGACGCGCTCGCCTCGATCCCCGAGATCAGCCGCCCGTTCCTCCGGGAGCACCGGCTGCTTACCCCGCCTGAGCCCGCCGGGGAGCCGGAACGGTTCTCCACCCGGGGCTACTCGCGGACGTTCTGCCGGAACTGCCCGTTCCACCCCGCCCTTGCCATCCTCCGTGAACGCGGGATGCGGGCGGTCTGCGACGCCGGGTGCGCGATCCTCGCGATGAACCCTCCTTATAGCATCGGCGTCGCCACCTACGGCCTCGGCTCGTCGGTTGCCGTGGCTGCGACCGGTCCCGGCGTCGCGCTCACCGGCGACTACGCGCTCCTGCACTCGGGCCTGAACGCCCTCATCGACGTTTACGAACGCAAACTCCCGCTCCTCTGTATCGTCTTTGCGAACAACCGGATGGGGATGACCGGCGGTCACCCCGTCCCTGACATCCTTCGCTACACCGCCTGGGCGGATCCGGTCATCTGCGCTGCAGACGACACCGCGGCGCTTCGCCGGGCCCTTGTTCCTCCTGAGGGCGGGCCCCGGACGGTGGTTATCGAAGGCACCTGCCCAGAAGGTGAGAACCATGAAACCGTGGCATATCGAGATCTGTGATGTAACGCTGCGAGACGGGGAGCAGACTCCCGGCGTCTCGTTTACCCTTGATGAGAAGATGGCGATCGCCCGATCGCTCGACGAGATCGGCGTGGAGGTGATCGAGGCCGGTTTCCCGGTGGTCTCCGCGGCGGAGAAGGAGTGCGTTGCGGCCATCGCCCGGAGTGATCTCGACGCACGGGTCTGCTGCCTGGCACGGGCGCTCAAGCCCGATATCGAGGCGGCGCTCGACTGCGACGTGGACATGGTCAGCATATTCTTTGCGACTTCAGACCTCCACATCCGCCACAAGTACCGCAAGCCCCGCGAAGAGGTGCTCGACGGTGCTCTCGATATGGTGGAGTTCGCCGCCGACCACGGGGTGCAGGTCCGCTTTGCTGCCGAGGACGCCTCGCGGACCGACCCGGCGTTTCTCTCGGAGATGTATGCCCGGGGGGTCGAGCGCGGCGCGAACCTCGTCAGTTTCGCAGATACCGTCGGCTGCCTCACCCCGCTTGAGATCCACGCGGTCGTCTCCCGTCTCCTTGAAGCGGCCCCCCTCCCGCTCTGCATCCACTGCCATAACGATCTCGGGTTCGCGGCGGCCAATACCATCACGGCCGCGGCCGCCGGGGCGTTCCAGCTCCACACCACCGTCAACGGCATCGGCGAGCGTGCCGGCAACGCGGCGCTTGAACAGGTGCTCGTCGCCCTGCGGATGAAGGGCGGCGTCGACCGCTACGACCTCTCCCGCCTGCAGGACATCTCACGCCTGGTCGCCCGGTGCTCAGGCGTGGCCCCGGAGCGTACCCGGCCGGTCGTCGGCGAGAACGCCTTCGCCCACGAGAGCGGGATCCACATCGCTGCCATCCTCTGTGATCCCTTGACCTACGAGTACATCGCCCCGGAGATGGTAGGCAGCGAGCGGCGGTTCATCCTCGGGAAGCATACGGGGAGGCGGGCGCTTGAGCATGTCGCGAAGGCCTATGGGTTCGACCTCTCTGACGGGGAGGCGCGGTGGGTGCTCGAACAGGTCAAGCAAAAGAGTGAGGGGAAGTGCAGCGTCACCCGTGAGGTGCTCTGCACCCTTCTGCGAGCGGCAAAGGAGGGGATCGTCCAGTGAGCACGCTCTCGGAGCAGATCCTCGGCGCACCGGCGGGAACATACGTGGACCGGGAGGTCGATATCGCCTTTGCCCACGACGGGACCGGTGTCCTTGCCCGGGAGGCGCTCCGGGAGATGGGAGTGGAGCGGCTCCCGCACCCTGAGCGGCTGCGCCTTATCTTCGACCACATCGTGCCGGCGAATACCGGCACGACGGCGACGCTCCAGGCCGAGCTCCGCGAGTATGCCCGGGTGTCGGGGATAGAACTCTCGGACGCCGGCGGGGGGATCTGCCACCAGGTGATGAGCGAAGGGGTCGTCCTGCCCGGCACGATTGTCGTGGGCGCTGACTCCCATACCTGCACCCTCGGCGCCTTCGGCGCGTTTGCCACCGGTGTGGGCGCGACCGATATGGCGGCGGTCTGGGCGTCGGGAGCCACGTGGTTCCGTGTCCCGGAGACGATCGCAGTCAACCTCTCCGGCAGGCTCTCCGGCGCCGCGGAACCGAAGGATGTCGCCCTCGCCTACGTTGCGAAACTCGGGATGGAGGGAGCGACTTACCGGGCGCTGGAGTTCGCGGGCGACGGGGCGGCGACAATCTCCATGGATGGGCGGCTGACCCTCTGCAACATGGCGGTCGAGACGGGGGCGAAGACGGGTATGTTCTACGCCGATCCGGTCACCGTCCGCTACCTCGTGGACTACGGGGTTGCGCCCTCGCCCCAGGTGCCGGAGGACTGCTGCTATGAGCGGACCGTTGATATCGATCTCGGCGGCATCGTGCCTCTCGTCGCGGTCCCGCACCGGGTGGACACCGTCAGGGAGGCGGAGGAGGTTGCAGGCACGCACCTCGACCAGGTCTTCGTCGGGACCTGCACGAACGGCCGCTATGAAGACCTTGCCCGGTTCGCCCGCATTGTCCGGGGCAAAAAAGTGGCCGTCCGCACCGTGGTCGTCCCCGCCTCGCGTGCAGTGCTTTCCCGGGCGATTGCCACCGGCGTCCTCGCCGATATCGTGGATGCGGGGTGCATGGTGGCGCCTCCCGGGTGCGGGCCGTGCCTCGGGGCACATGCCGGCGTGCTCGGGGAGGGGGAGGTCTGCCTCTCCACCGCCAACCGGAACTTCAAGAACCGGATGGGCGTGGGCGGCGAGATCTACCTCTCGTCGGTCGCCACCGCCGCAGCGAGCGCCATAGCCGGGGAGATCACCGTGCCGGAGGTGGCATGATGCAAGGAGTTGGGCCGGCGGTCTGTCTCGGGCGCGACATCGACACCGACCTTATCATCGCGGGCCGTTACCTCCGGACGAAAGACCGCTCGGTCTGGGCGGAGCACGCCTTCGAGGATCTGGACCCGGCGCTCGCCGGCCGTCTCAGGGGTTCGGTCATCGTCGCCGGGAGGAACATGGGCTGCGGGTCGTCCCGCGAGCAGGCAGTGGTCGCCCTCCGCGAGGCCGGGGTTGTCGGGGTCGTCGCGGAGTCGTTCGCCCGAATCTTCTTCCGGAACGCCGTCAACGTCGGCCTGCCGGTGATCGAGGCCTCTGTCGCCTGCACCGACGGCGCCCGCATCGCCTTCGACCTCGATGCCGGGTGGGTGGAGGTGGACGGGGAGCGCTATCCTGCCCGCCCGCTCTCCCCAAAGATGGTTGCCATCCTCCGGGCCGGAGGACTGGCCCCCTACTGGAGGTCGTGCTGATGATCTTCCCTCCCCATTGCAAGTTTGTCGGGTCCGTGAACGGCGCCCCGTGTGGCAATAAAGCCTACTTCCTCTCGCGCTACCTGGTCCGGAAGACCGCCGACGGCACAGAGGTCATCGAGGTGAAGACCGATCCGAACGGAACCGGCCTGATGCGGAGCGTCCTCTCGACCCGGGTGCTCGCCGCCGGCGACGATGTCTACCGCTACCCGGATCGCGTGAACGTTCAGGATCGAACATTCTTGGTACAGGAGGCGATGCGGTCCGGGTACCGTTGCACCATATTCACCGGTCACGGCGAGCAGACCACGTTCGTGCTCGATCCGGACCTCTCCGGGTTCCTCCGCATCCACGTCTATGATATCACCCCGCCCCGCCCCCACCTCTCGGCCACGCTCGGTGACCTTGAGAGGACCGGGCTCTTCGGCGACCTCGAGGTCGTCTTCGAGCACCACGTCCGGGATATCCGGGAGATCAAGGCCGATGTTTATCCCTGCCGTGCGGCCGGTTTCCCCCGCACCCTTGATGCGGACCCGCTCCGACCAGGTGACCGCATCGCCGGCTGCCTGACGGCGCGGGAACTGGTGCGGGAGTGTTACGGGGAAGGGGTTAGCGTGGAGAACATCTGCCCCCTCGAGGTTGTGGCGGCCGAGCCTTTCATCGCCCGGTGCTGCCGGAGCGAGCGTGCCGGCATCGGTCTCAGGAACGGCCTGTTCGGCGGTATAGTCCACTGGGGAGCGTCGTCGTGGGAGATCGCGGAGGCGGCAAGACAGGTCGCAACCGCGTGGAGGAGACAGAATGGTGAAGGTCGCGGTCGTTGAAGGCGACGGCATCGGGCACGAAGTCGTTCCGGTCGCCCGCGATATCCTCGCGGCCGTGCGCCCGGATATCGAGTTCTTCGACGTCGAGGTAGGATACGGCCGGTGGGAGCGGACCGGGAGCGCCTGTGGGGAGGGGACGATCGCCGATCTCCGGTCGGCGGACGCCGTCCTCTTCGGAGCCGTCACGACGCCGCCGGATCCCGGCTACCGGAGCGTTCTCCTCCAGATCCGCCACGCGCTCGATCTCTACGCGAATGTCCGCCCAATCCGGGGCGAGGGGGTCGACGTCGTCATCGTCCGGGAGAACACCGAAGGACTCTACTCCGGCATCGAGTGGACCCAGGCCGACCGTGCCTGCACCGTTCGGGTCGTCTCCCGGCGGGGGAGTGCGCGGATAGCCCGATACGCCTGCACCCTCGCGAAGTCCCGCCATCACCTCACTGTCGGCAACAAGGCGAACGTGTTAAAGTCGGACTGCCTCTTCGTCGAGGCCTGCACGACAGAGGCCACCCGGGCGGGAGTTCCCTGCACGCTCTGCTACATTGACGCGCTCTGCCTCGACCTCCTTATGCACCCCGACCGCTACGACGTGGTTGTGACGACCAACATGTTCGGTGACATCCTCTCCGACGCCGCTGCCTACCTGGTGGGGGGGCTTGGGCTACTCCCGAGCGCCAATATCGGAGACCGGCACGCCCTCTTCGAGCCCGTGCACGGGAGCGCTCCCGACATCGCAGGCAAAAACATTGCGAACCCGATCGCGGCCATCAGGAGCGCTGCGATGCTGCTCGAACACCTCGGCGACCCCGCATCCGCGGCGGTTGTGGAGGAGGCCGTCGACCGGGTGCTCCGCGCAGGCATCCGCACTCGCGACCTCGGCGGCGCCGCCGGGACCCGGGAGTTCGGGACGGCGGTGCTTCGCGAGGTCGGGCGGGGGAAGGCCTAAGCGATTTGGGGTCGAGAGTTACGCTATGGTGCTGGTAGGATGCCACGTCTCCATCGCCGGTTCGATCGATCGTGCGGTCGGGCGGGCCCTTGACGCGGGCTGCGATACGTTTCAGATCTTCTCCCGAAACCCCCGCGGCTGGAAGGTAAAAGATCTCGACCCGGACCTGGCCGAGGCCTTCAGGGCGGCGGTGAGTTCGTCGGGCATCGCCCCGGTCGTCGACCACATGCCCTACCTCCCGAACCCGGCCTCGCCCGATGCCGAGATCTACGAAAAATCGGTCGCGGCGCTTGCCGGGGAACTCCGGCGGTGCTCTCTCCTCGGGATACCTTACCTGGTGACCCACCTCGGGCACCACCGCGGCGCCGGGATGGAAGCGGGGCAGGAGCGGGTCGTTGCCGCCATCAACCGGGCGTTTGAAGACGCCGGGGAGAGCGGCGTGATGCTCCTCCTCGAGAACACCGCCGGGGAGAAGAACAGCGTGGGGACGACCGTCGATGACCTCTCGCGGATCATGGACGGGATCAATGCGAAAGAACGAGTCGGAATCTGTTTCGATACCTGCCACGCGTTCGCTGCCGGCTATGACCTCAGGACCCCGGAAGGGGTCGATGCGGTCTTAGGGGAGCTCGATGACCAGATCGATCTATCCCGCCTCCGGGTCGTTCATCTCAACGACTGCAAAGGCGATCTCGGGAGCGGGCTTGACCGGCACGAGCACATCGGGCTCGGTTCTATCGGTGAGGAGGGGTTCCGGCATATCCTCCGCCACCCGGTTGTCCGGAGCCTCCCCCTGATCTGTGAGACGCCGGTGGACGAGCGGCGGGACGATACCGGAAATATCGCGAAGGTCCGTGAACTTGCGGGTGCGTGAGCGCCCCGGGACGTTGCTCCGGCGAGATCGTGCTGCCGGGTATGCTGCGCTGGCGCCCGGGGCGGACTATATTTCACAATTTTTATAATAATCTGGCATCCCCTCTCAGTCCGCCTGCATTTATAGTAAGATATTTATATTGGCAATTCTATCCTGCAACGCGCGAACCCTTTATCCTGAGGAGTCCCGGTAATTCTCCGGAATTCCACAGGATCTCCGTTTGTACGCCGGCGGGGGAGTTCCGTTTCCCCGGCGCGCGTACAGACACCATCGTATGGGACGAAGGGGGCGTTCTCATCGTGGTGATACAAGAATGGCTGAATCTAAAGCGCTGATTGTTGCCTGTACCGTCATTGTTATCGGATTGCTGGCATCACCGGCCCTGGCCGGGGAGAGGGCCCCGGGGGATATAATTTCGATCTGTATCGATGGAGGATCGCAGGAGCACCCCGATATCGACGGGAGCACGGTCGTCTGGGAGGACGGCAGGAACGGAAAGTCGATCTACTATTCGAGCAGCCCCGGCAGCGGAGGCCAGAGGGTTGCGGGCGAGGGGACGGGGCAGAGGTACCCGTCCGTCTCGGGGGATTACGTCGTCTGGGAGGAGAACCGGAACATGAGCCCGGATATCTGCTTCTTCGAGATATCGACCGGCGTGACGACGGCGCTCACCGACGACCCGGCCGACCAGTGGATGCCCATCGTTCACGGGGAGCATGTTGTCTGGTACGATGCCCGGGGCGGGAGCACGGATATCTGCCTTTATACTATCGAGACCGGCAGCGAGACCTTCCTCTCCTGCTCGCCGGTGACCGAATGGAAGCCCGCGCTCTCGGAGAGGTATGTCGTCTGGGAGGAGAGCGCCGGGAATGGAGATATCTGGCTGTACGATATCTGGAACGGGGATAAGCAGCCGATTACGCAGGATAACTGGCGGCAGACCTACCCGTCGATATCGGGGAGCCGGATCGTCTGGGAGGACTACCGGAATGGAGCTCCCGACATCTACCTCTTCGATCTCGACAATCCTGCCGCCGGAGAGCAGAGGATCACCGACGACCCTGCCGCTCAGGTCTCCCCCTCGATCGACGGAGACCTCATCGCCTGGGAGGACAAGCGGGAGGGGACCTGGAACGTTTACATCTGCGACCTCTCTCTCGGGAAGGATAAGCAGATGCCGGTCATTCCTTCCGGGATCGAACAGCTCTATCCTGCCGTCAGCGGTGATCGGGTCGTCTGGCAGAACGGCCGTGGCGGGGGTTCGGACATCTACGCCTTCACCTACTTCAGCGGAGGGGCTCCGGTGGCGGAGTTCTCGGCGGACCCAACCGAAGGAGGGGCGGTGCTCATCGTCCGGTTCATCGACCAGTCGGCCGGCGACCCGGACGCCTGGGAATGGGACTTCGGCGACGGGAACATCTCGACCTCGCAGTATATGTGGCACTTCTACGAGGTCCCGGGGAACTACACCGTCTCGCTCACGGTGCATAACGAGTTCGGGTCCGACACCGTCACGAAGACCGATCTCATTCATGTAAGTCCCCCGGAACCGCCGGTTATCAGCTTCCGGGCGGTGCCATTGTCGGGGCCTGCGCCCCTCACAGTCTTGTTTTACGGCGATTCCCCGAACTACGCGACAGCCTGGCTCTGGGACTTCGGTGATGGCGAGACATCGACACACCGGGACACGCGTCACCGTTACGATCGTCCCGGTGTTTACAACGTCTCCCTGACCTGTGACAACGCGGGAGCCAGCGCGACGCACACGGAGTACGGCTACATCACCGTCTATGAGAGACTCGAGGCCTCGTTTTCGGCCGACACCAGGAACGGAACCGCGCCGCTCACCGTCAGGTTCACGGATACCTCCGCCGGTGAGCCTGAAACGTGGGCCTGGGTCTTCGGCGACGGCGGGACTTCTTCGGAGCAGAACCCGGAGCACACCTACGTGAACGCGGGCGCCTATAACGTCACCCTGACCACAGAGAATGCCGCCGGAAGCAGCACGGCGGCAGAGCCCGGGTACATAACCGTTCATTCCCCTACTCCTACTCCAACGCCGACTCCGACTCCAACGCCGACTCCGACTCCTACTCCAACGCCGACTCCGACTCCGACTCCAACGCCGACTCCGACTCCGACTCCAACGGTCAACGTGACGCCGACACCTACGCCAACGTCCAAACCGACGCAGAAGTCGTCGGGCGGTGGCGGCGGAGGAGGTGGCGGTAGCTCTGCATGGGTCGATCCGGGCTGGAACACGCCGAAACCCACCCCGACGCCAACTCCGGTGCCGAACACCATCCCTGATGACGCTGGCCCCGGCCGACTGCAGATCGGAGAGGCTGGCCTCGTGGAGCGGGTCGTCCTGCTCGGTTCCGCCGACGATATTGCGACCCTCACGATTGCGGAAGGCGTCAGGGCGGTCGATGCCGCCGGAAACCCACTTCGCGCGGTGACCCTTGTGTCGCTCGATGCAGCCGACGTGCCCGCGGTGCCCGGCGTTGGCGCATACGCGTTTACCGGGTATGCCTGGCTTGCGGGGCCGGAAGGAGCCGCCTTCTCTCCGCCGGTGACTCTCTCGTTCAACTTTACGGAGGAGCAGTGGGATGCCGTCTACAACGGCAGCGGGCTCGTGGTGCAGCGGTACGACCGGTCTATGGGAGCCTGGGAGGAGGTTCCGACCACCGTCCACCCTGAGATCCGGAGTGTTACAGCCGTTGCCTCTCACTTCAACCCATACGCGCTCTTCATCGAAGTGCCCGATGCCAGCGCGGCGCAGGTGGTCGCGGCCGAAACCGGCCCGCAGTCTGGAACCGTGCCGGATCTTCCCTATGCGCACCTCATCCCCGGCCTGCTTGCCCTCATCCTCGTGGGGGCGGGGGCCCTTCTCTACTTCCGGAAGGAGGGGCCCTGAAAAAATGTAAATGAGTGAGGGGTTTACCCTCTCCGCTTCCTTCCCGCGAGCAGGAGGAGGAGCGCCGCCCCGGCGACCACTGTGCCGAATCCCGGTGCCGCCGTTGGGGCCGGTTCCGTCGTCTCTGCGAGGCCGGCCAGCCATGCAACGCTGGTATCGGGCGAGAGGTGCCGGATGCCCGCAAGGGTGTAGCCACCGGGGGCGCTGCTGGCTGCATAGATACCCGTAGCGGGGAAGGTCATGTTCCACTGGATCGTCCCATCTGCATCGATCCCGAGGGCGAAGCCTTCCCCACTCCTGTGATCCGTGCCTGCGATCATGTATCCGCCGGCGGGCTGCAGGGCGACGGCGTACCCGGAGAGCCCCTCCATATTCCTGAGCCAGACCTCCTCTCCTTCTCTGTCGACGAGGCCGTACCAGTAGTTGCCCGAGTAGACGAACCGCCCGTCATCGGTCTCTTCGATGTCATAGACGACCGGGGCCTGGTAATTCTCGTGCCAGAGCGTGTTGCCGTCGGCGTCGAGGCGGATGAGGAAGGCGTCACCGATGTCGTTGTTGAAGGGCGATGTCGTGCCCCCGATAATGTAGCCTCCGTCAGCAGTCACGAACCCTGCGTTTGCGGAGATGCCGGGGAACGTCCGGTTCCAGATGGGCGTTGCGTCACCGTCGGTCTTTGTGATGACTGCCGTCGTATCGTTCGCTGATTCGGGGGGGTCCCAGAGCCACCCGATGACGGCGTAGCCTCCGTCGGCGGTCGGGCGGACGGTTGAGACCTTCTCCCCCGGGAGGACCTGTCGCCACTCCTCATCTCCGGTGGCATCTGTCTTGATCAGGAACGAGGTGCCCTGGGATGTGAGGCTCTGATCAACCACCGTTCTGGACATGGTGTAGGCGCCGACGATGTACCCCCCGTCCCCCGTCTCTGCAACCGAGGCCGGTGCCATGTCGGGTATTCTCACGGTCCATTCTTCGTTCCCCTGACCATCGGTCTTTACGAGCAGCAGGTCTTCCCTGCCCCCGACCATCTGCGTGAGGGTGGAGCCGAGAGCAATGAAACCGCCGTCCGCGGTCGGCGCAACGGCATCGAACTTGCTGATATTCTCCGGCGTGAACGTCACGTTCCAGGCGACCTCCGGAGAGGTCTCGCTCGCAGAGACGACCCCTGCCGGCAGCACCACCACGATGAGCATTGCTGCGAGGATCATCTCCGGGCGCCAGATAGCTCGGTATCCTTTCGTCATGGAATCGATCACTGGTGCGATGCGGCATGCAAAAAGCGTGGTGGTTCATCTCCAGCAATCCATTAATGAACGTGAACTCCCTATAGCTCTAGCACGTGTTGGCGACATTCGACGGAACCTGGGTGCGTCTTAAGGGCGAAGGACGCACACTCTACGAGCAGGGTGGCTACGGGAGGCTGGAGGGGGCCGGCCTCCGGCTCTCCCCCGAAGAGGCGCTCTACCTTATGGAAAGGAGCAAGATCGACGTGAGGGATTTCGACTTTGACACCCTGCTCGGCCTCTTTGCCGGCCAGCCGAACTTTGTCCGCAGGTATCTCGTCTACCGCGACATCCGCGAGCGGGGATACGTTATCCAGCCCGGCCCGCAGGACTTTCGCGTCTTTCGCCGCGGCCACAAGCCCGGCGCGGGGAAGTCCCGGTACCTGATCCGGGTTCTTTCCGAGCGCGACATCGTCGACTTCGACCGGTTAAGCCAGGACGTGGTCGCTGCGGTCAACATGCGCAAGCAGTACCTCCTCGCGGTCGTGGACGACGAGGACGAGCTGACCTACTACGAGGTGCGGGTGCAGGATCTCCCTGCCGTCGAGGAGCCAGCTGGGTGCGAAGCACCGATGGAGGCTTCGCTCTTCGGGACCTACGCGCTGGCTCACCTGCCACCGGGAACCTCGCTCGAGGAGGACTGGTACGGCAAGAGACTGGACTCCCAGAGGCTGCTGCTCCGCCCGGTCGAGTCGATCTATCTCATGCGCAAACGCTGCCTCTCAATCACGCGGGACGGGGAGCCGATGAGTGCAGAGCAGTTCCTCGATGCGGCGGCAGGAAAGGACGTTGAGATCCGTGAAAAAGAACGGGTCTTCTCAGACCTCCGGGAGAAAGGCTACATCCCGAGAACAGGGTACAAGTTCGGCCACCATTTTCGCGTCTACTCCGGGAAGAAGAGCCACTCGGAGATGCTTGTCCACGCCGTTGCGTCCGGAACCTCCACGCCGATGAGCGCCGTCTCCCGCTCGGTCAGGCTTGCTCACAGCGTCAAAAAGAAGATGTTGTTTGCCTGCATATATAACACCGATATCAGATACGTCGAATTCGCCCGAATAAAACTGTGAGCGACAGCACATGCATTCCGAAATGAACCCGTGGTCGAATAACCAGACCGTCGATGTGGATAGACTCTTTGCCGAGTTCGGCATCGAGCCGATCGGTGAGGTCGCACGAAGGCTTCCCGAGGTACCGCAGTTTATGCGCAGGGGTATCGTCGTCGGGCACCGGGATTACAGCCTGGTCGCCGACGCCATCCGGAACAAAACCCCGTTTCACGTGCTGACCGGGTTCATGCCCTCAGGCCTCCCGCATCTCGGGCACCTGATGGTCATGAAGGAGGTCGTCTGGCACGTCCAGCAGGGCGGGAACGGCTACGTCGCCGTCGCCGACCGGGAGGCGCACGCGGTCCGCGGCATCTCGTGGGAGAAGTGCCGCGAGTACGGGAAGGAGTATCTCAAGGCCCTCTACGCCCTGGGATTTGAGGGCACGACCTACTACCAGAGCAAGAACGACCGCTTGAAGGATCTCGCGTTCGAGGCGTCCACGAAGGTGAACTTCTCCGAGATGACGGCGATCTACGGGTTCGGGCCCGATACTTCGCTCTCCCACGCGATGAGCGTCATCACCCAGGTGGCCGACATCCTCTTCCCGCAGCTCGACGCCGGCCCCGCACCAACAATCGTCCCGGTCGGCCTCGACCAGGACCCCCATCTCCGGCTCACCCGGGACGTGGCCTACAAACTCAGGCAGTTCACGGTCGAGGACCGCGGCGACCATATCAGCGTCCGGTCGAAGAACGCTCCCGAAGCAGCTCTCGAGGCCGTACATCGGGCTTTCCCCGGCTCGAAGAAGTACGCGGGCCACGTGGACGTCAGGGGCCTTCCGCTGGACCGGGTCGAGGATGCCGTCCGCGAGATCGAGATCGCTCACGGCGGGTTCGGGTTCTACCTCCCCTCGTCGACCTACCACATCTTCATGCCCGGGCTCCAGGGTGGGAAGATGTCGAGCAGCGCGCCCGAGAGTTCGTTCGGGTTCTACGAGTCCGAAAAGTCGGTCAGGAAGAAGGTCATGGCGGCGAAGACCGGCGGGCGGATGACGCTCGAGGAGCAGAAGCGTCTCGGGGGCGAGCCGGACGCCTGCTCGGTCTACCTCTTGAACCTCTTCCACATGCTCGAGGACGACGTGGAACTCGCCGATCTCGCCCGCCGGTGCGAGAGCGGCGAACTCACCTGCGGGCAGTGCAAGAAAGAGACGCTGGAGCGCGTGAATGCGTTCCTCAAGGATTTACGAGATAGGATGGATGCGGTCGAGCACCTTGCAGAGGAAGTGTGAGAGTGGAACTGACGCTGAACGAAAAAAAGCTCCTGGTTGTTCTGGGATCGATAGGGACGGCCGATACGGCCGTGCTTGCGGAGAAGATGGATACCCGCCGGGAGGCGGTGGTGCAGTATGCGAACCTTGCCGGCGAGCGGGGGCTCGTGGACGTGGAAAAACACGTCGCCCGTCGGTACGTCCCGACAGAAGAGGGACGGGCCTACATGGGAAAGGGCCTTCCCGAGCGGCAGTTGCTCGAGAGTTTTGAGGAGACAATCCCGATGCGGGATCTCCAGAGCCATCCGCTCGCAAAGATCGCCATCGGCTGGATGCGCAAAAAAGGCTGGATCGCGATCCGTGACGGGGTCGTGACAAAGACCGGTAAGACCGCCCCGGGCCCCGACGAAGCCGCGTTCGCCCGGCTCGCCGAGAACGGCGAGATCGCCGACGGCGGAGGAGTCGCCGATCTCGCGAAACGCGGGCTCGTCGAGGAGGAGGAGACCGTCGCCTACACCGTCTCGATCACGCCTCGCGGCCGCGAACTCCTCAGCCAGGGCCTCGACCTGCGGGAAGAGGCGGGGACGCTCACCCGCGAGCAGATCCTCTCCGGTGAGTGGAAGTCTCTCCCCCTCCGGCGCTACGACGTCACGAAACTCCCGAGGCGCGCCTATCCCGGAAAGGTGCATCCCTACCAGCGCATCATCGACGAGATGCGCCGCATCCTCTTCGATATGGGGTTCGAGGAGATGTCGGGCGGGATCGTCCAGAGTTCGTTCTGGAACTTCGACGCCCTCTTCCAGCCGCAGGACCACCCGGCGCGGGAGATGCAGGACACCTTCTTCCTCGGCGAGCGCCGGCCGCTCCCGGCGGGCTACGAGCGCGTCCGCGATATGCACGAGCACGGCGGTGGAACCTCCTCGACCGGATGGGGAGGCACCTGGAGCGCCGAGAAGGCGGAGCAGTGCGTGCTCCGGACGCACACGACAAGCCTCTCCATCCAGCACCTCGCCGCGCACCCGAAGCCGCCGGTCAGGGCGTTCTGCATCGGCCGGGTCTACCGGCGGGAGGCGATCGATCCCACCCACCTCGCGGAGTTCGAACAGCTCGAGGGGATCGTCATGGACGAAGACGTCAATTTACGCCACCTCCTCGGTTTCTTAAAGGAGTTCTACGCCAAGATGGGCTTTGAGAAGGTCCGGTTCCGGCCAGGCTATTTCCCCTACACCGAGCCCTCCGTGGAGCCGGAGGTCTACGTCGACGGGCTTGGCTGGGTGGAACTCGGCGGGTCGGGCATCTTCCGCCAGGAGGTGACCGAGCCCTTCGGGATCGAGCACCCGGTGCTCGCGTGGGGTCTCGGGATCAGCCGGGTGGCGATGCTCCGGCTCGGGCTGCGGGATCTCCGGCAGCTCTACCGGAGCGACGTCGAGTGGGTCCGGGATACGCCCACCTACGGCGGGAGGCGGTAATATGGCAATAATCACGTTACCTTACCGGTACCTGGAACGGCTGGCCGGCACCGACCGGCAGACGATCATCGACCGCGTTCCGATGATCGGGGCCGACATCGAGAGGATCGAGGAAGACCACGTGGACGTCGAGTTCTTCCCGAACCGTCCCGACCTCTACTCGCCCGAGGGTGTCGCCCGGGCGATGCGCGGGTTCCTCGGTATCGAGGAAGGGCTTCCGAACTACACCGTCCGCCCCTCCGGGATCACCTTCTCGGTCGACCCGAACCTTGCCGATATCCGGCCGTTCCTCGGCTCGGCCGTGATCCGGAACGTCGCCCTCGACGAAGAGGGGATCGAGAGCCTGATGGCACTCCAGGAAGCCCTCCACTGGGCGGTCGGGCGCGGGCGGGGCAAGGTGGCGATCGGCGTCCACGACCTCGATACGGTCAAACCTCCCTTCCGCTACGTCGCCTCGCCCCGGAACCGCTCCTTCGTCCCGCTGGACTTCGAGCGGGAGATGACGATGGAGGAGATGCTCGCCGACCACCCGAAGGGCCGGGACTACGCCCACCTGGTGGAGAACTTCGATAAGTTCCCGCTGATCGTCGATGCCGAGAACCGGGTGCTCTCCTTCCCGCCGATCATCAACGGCGAGCTGACGCGGGTCACGGCGGCGACGAAGAACATCCTGCTCGACTGCACCGGCACCGACAGAAAGGCGGTGATGACGGCGGTGAACATCATCTGCACGGCGCTCGCCGAGGCCGGGGCGACGATCGAGACCGTCACCGTCGAGGGCGAGGAGATGCCGACGCTCGCCCCCGCAGAGCGGGTGGTCTCGGTCGGGGAGTGCTCCCGCCTCCTCGGCCTCCCCCTCACGGCAGAGGAGATGTCGCGGCTCCTTCGCCGGATGCGCTTTGACGCCGAGCCCGACGGCGCTTCAAGGGTCCGGATCCTCGTCCCCTGCTACCGCTCGGACATCCTCCACGACTGGGATATCTTCGAGGACGTGGCGATCGCCTACGGCATCGAGAACTTCGATGCCGCCCTCCCGGCGACCTCCACGGTCGCACAGGAGCACCCGATCAGTGCCATCACGGGAGCGGTCCGGTCGGTGATGACCGGTCTTGGGTACCTCGAGGCGATCCCGTTCACCCT
>Ga0265294_10003610_pt1 | contig 19721 bp, 20 predicted proteins | sample MunlanPumphouse3_FD_192504 | JGI IMG/M metagenome (GOLD analysis project Ga0265294, IMG submission 192504) | Groundwater microbial communities from a municipal landfill in Southern Ontario, Canada - Pumphouse #3 | ecosystem: Environmental > Aquatic > Deep subsurface > Groundwater | place...
ATGTTATATTTTTCGCTTAAAATAGCTTCGGTTTCTAATATTCTATCTTAATTCCGAAACCAGACAAAAGTGCCAACACGTCGGGTGTAGAAAAGCGTGCGTTTTTCAATTTGTTACAAGTCGGGTCGATATAATAATTTTTCGCGCCAACAAAATTCGCCTTCTCCAAATTAGAATCCTGAAATCGACTGCCCGAAAAATCAGAAGACGAAAAATCTGCCGCGGACAAATTGGTGTTTATAAAATCGGTTTCTCGAATATCGCACTCGAAAAATTCGCTAGATTTTATGTCCATATTATTAAATTCACAAAGCTCGATATTGCATCTTCTGAAAATCAAAGAGATGAGGAAAGGGTTTATAGTCGAGAATACGACGCCAAGCAGTTTAGAGCCTTCAAAGGTAACGCCTTGAAAACTGCAATTATCCACCTTGATGTTCGCAAGATTCGAGTCTCTAAAAACACAATCGACAAAAACCGAATTGGAAAATTTGCATCCACTGAAATCGCATTTCGCAAATGTGCAGTTGGAAAATTCCCTGTGCGACAAATCTTGCTCGATGCAAGTGATATTATCGAACCCCCGTTTTTCAAAAATTTTTGCCACAAACTCCATTTTTATAATATATACAAATTAACTCGAAGGCTCTCTTAAAACCCATAGCTATGAGATTTTACTTAAATTTAATCAGTTATTTTGCTCGAAATCAGTCAATATTTTTATATACTTAGCCTGCATTTCGTCACTTATCTGAGGATGTTTTAATGGAGAAATTTTTCCTTCATTGCTAATAATATTATCAATCTTATCAAAGAAAAAACCATCCAAAGTGGCAATAAAAAGATACGACGGATTCCAAGACTGGCTCATTTTATTAGCATTCTTCAAAGTATATTCATAGCTTAAAATGCGTTGATATTTTACTTCAATCAGTTTAACTTCTTTTGTTCTTTTGTTTATAACTGCAAAATCTGGAGCGGTTCTTAGTGTTTCAATAGCGATGTTTTTTTCAGTGTATCCTTGTTGCACTAATTCAGGGATAATCTTCTCATAACCAAATTCTAGAACAGTAAAATCCTTTGTCTCTCTAAGCATCTGGGCAAAAATCGTTTCTGCAATTTTACCTTTAACCAATTTTCTAGCAAAGTCTATATTTTTATCCATATTTTTAGATTATGATTTATTGAAATAATCATAGCACAAAGAAACAATGTTGATTAGAAGATATTTTTAGATAATCAAAAGTACGATGACAGAAACCCACGAAAAATGATACACGAGATTCTATCATCCTCGCCTGACAATCTTCTCCACCGCCTCTTTCATCCTCTCTCCCGAAAATCGCAAATAATATTTCATAGCTTCTTCTTCGCCCATTTCTGCCATAGATTTCCTTCCCTCCAGAGAAGACAAAACGAAACTGAGAGGATATTTATTATCCAGCAGTTGGATATTTTTCGGATTGCCTATAAACTTATACGGCGTCTCGGTCTCGAATTTATCAATTGTCTCGCCTCGCCCATTGAGCAAAGCGAATGCCCTCACGATGATTAGTGTCTCGCCAATATCTAGTAAATTGTGGTGCAAAATCTTTTCAACCACCTCTTTGGAATTTGCATCAGTTTCTCCATTTTTATATTTCATCCCGTCATCTTGACCCATAAAAATATCAATCCGTTCGTTCTTGTCTATGGCACGATAAGCGTTCTGCGCTTTCATCAAAGCCCGGTTGATCACGTCTCCATATTCCTCAGTTTGGGAACTGATATTCACATCGCCCAAATTTTTAAAACAAGAATCTGCAAGCCCACATTCTGACAAGAGCCCCTTGCCGATTCGAAATTTGTCCGAGTTCTGAGTCGCAATCAATATGTTCATAATTTTAATACTCATACTTTTAAAAAAGAAAGATCAAGGCTTTTTTATAACTCAATCACGCCAATAACCCCTGCAGAACGGATAATCATCATCACGGAAAGCTTTCAGCTCAACCGAACCGTCCGACGTATCAATCGAATCTATATAGAAGGCCCCATCGTTTATAAACAAATGATTATGATAGGCATACCAATATTCGAGCGAAGAAATCCGCGAGTCCAAATCGCTTTTTTGCGCATAAGTTTTGTTTCCCATAGTCATCATAGGAGACATCTTCGAAAAATCAAAAGTATCGAGAGTGTTAAATATCGATTCGATATGTTTCGAATTAGCCAAATTTAATTTTTCATTTTCTGAATTCTCAACGAACTGATAATCATACAGCCTTTGACCAAAGACCAGCTCATCGGTTGCGGCATATAATTCCCACGGAGCCATACGCTGAAAAGACTTAGCGATGAGTAAGAGATCGTCCTCATCAGAACTCCATTTATCTGAATAAACCTCCAGCGTCGTGCCATCAAATCTTAAACCTACAATCGGTTCATAATAGTCTTGGCACCAATCATCATCAATCTTCTGTTTCTCCTCATCAAAGGCCAAATCCCAAGCGCGAGCAACATTATACACAATATCAGCCGAGGTTATCTTTTGTCCATTGTGCCATTTTCTACCGATATAACTGCTCAGGTCATAAGTAACCTTAGTAACAGCTTTGATGTCTTTGTCCGCCTCTTGCCATTTTTTATCTTTGACATTCCAAACAAAAGCATCGTCGGGCACATCCAGTGTTGCCTCGGCACCGTTATTTTCGATAGTGAACGGCCAACTGAAACTCTTTTCTTCCAGCGTATCCGTGTCATTCCATACCAACGGATCGTGAACCGTGTTTAACAGATACATAGCGTTGATGCCATTGACAACCCAATAGTTCCAGCTACTGTCAGAATCGTAAAATTTCGACAAACCGACTGTCAATTTATCTTTACCAGAAATATATGCTTCCCGAAGATTGGTATAATTTTTTATTCCGATAAATTCATCTTGGACCAGTCCCTCAACCTCTTTGCGAGCAGCTGAAACACTATCTACGGACAATAGCCAAACGCCCGTCGAATCCTCCAGATATTTTTTGGACAATTGATTATTTACACCCCGCCTTTCTTCTTCAGTTTTATAGCTTGTTTGTCTATCCTCCAATTCATCTATTTCCTTATCAGAATACTTCCACCAACCATCACCCACGTACGGACTAAGAATAGCCACATTGCTAATCGGTGTCTGCCCGTAATAAGCCCAGCCACTTATAGCTATATTCCATTTGAGTTCAGATGCATCCGTATAATTCTCGGGAGCCTGAGCATTGGGATCACTGGAGTCGGTAGACACCAAGGTAACAGCAAAGCCCGCTTCTTCCAAAGAAGATTGCAGCAGGTTCGCGATTTCCGCAAATTTAGGTTGTTTGGCATCAGAAAATGAAATAATTATATCAACCTGTTTATTTCCGTACATCCACTTACTGTCCATTGAAACGGCTCCAGCACTTTCCATACCAGTCTTAATCAAAGACATCGCCTTTTCCTTGTCATAGTCAATTCCCAATTCATCTACGGAATCTTTGATATTCTGATAATCAGGATGCTTATCCCATGGCACCGTCAGAGTCGGCTGCGCAAAACCAGAAAACAATTCACTAGCCATCTCTTCTCTGTCTACCAAAAATTGCATAGCATAACGCACTTGCTTGATAGAAAAAGGATTCAATTTATCCGTAGAATCCGAATATGGATTAACATAAAAACCAAGCATAGTAGAAGCGGCCGGAAAAAGTGTGACTTCGGAATTATCTTTCAGTTCCTTGATATCCTCGCCCAGAAGCGACCCAGCATAAATATCAATTTCTCCATTCAAAAGAGCCGCCTTAGCATCCTCTTCTTTCACCACCTTGAATTCAATATTATCCGTCGCCGGACCCTTGACCTGACCAACATCAATAATCGGTTTATTCATTTCAGGACCGCATGCCTGACGCCCTTTATAAAGATGAGCCACAGCAAAAACAATAAAAATCAAAGCAAAAATCAGAATAATAAAATACATATGAACAAATATTTTATGGACCTGCACAAAAAATTCTTTTCTTGAAAGCCCCTCGTCATTTTCCCCCTCCATTTTTTTCATATGCTAATATTTTATTACAATTATATTTTTATTATACCACAATCAGGCAAATGCTAACATTTAAAAAATGCAGATTGAGGGATGTACGCATGCACGGCCTCAGTCATTATAATACTCTAGCTACATTTTTCTATATTTGCGCAAACAAAAAAACCAACGCATGCAATCGCCTACCCACATTTATCATTCTGGAATTTTGGTAATCCAAAATATCCGGAATCTTCGTTATGTAATATCTAAACGCTACAAAAATATTCTTGCGAAACATAACAAAAATCCTGAAACTAGTTCAGGATGACACAGACGAAATAGAATAAGAACATAACAATGCCAATTCTCACTTGTCAGAAGAAGGCAAGTATTTCTTAAGCTCCTGATAGATTTTATCTCGATTGTCTATATCTGAATTGTTGAGACACGCTGATATAATTAATCAAAGAATCTTCCATTCTCCACCAGCACCTTCCACAACTATCTCTCCCCATTCGACAGAACTATCTTTCCGATAAGCCACATCGATTCCCGTTTGAAAAGCTTTGCATTCTTTATGGTAGCCCTTTTTCATCTGAAAAATAACAGACTTCTTTGTATTTTTCTCCTATTAATTTCTCAAACATCCCAAGAACCTTCTCCAGAGGATACAATATATAACGAAACAGTCCAAAAAATATATAAAAAAATTCGCGCACCCACTAAGAATCAGAGATAGACAACAGCAAACAAATAATTGCTTTATTAGTTTGGATATAAGGACCTATTTATCCGCTACACAACCCTGACATAAACTCTCATCTCTACCTAGACAGCAACCTAGCAATTATTTTTTTGGGTCTTTTAGGACTTTCTCCAAAAGACGCCTGAAGTTGGGAAAAAGCTCAATATCATTCAATCCCTCCAGATCAAAAAAATTAATATCGGTTGCTTCGTCTTTATTATACTTGATATCCCTGTCGTTTCCAGAAATTTTACACAGATAAACGATGTCGTTGTGATAATGATCCCCAATCAATTCGCATAAAACTACATAAGGCACATAAAGGACGGAAACATCCACATCGATATCAGCCAAGCTCTGATCTCTCTCGCCGATTATCTCAACCTCGAGCCCCGTTTCTTCTTTTACTTCCCGCAGCACTGCCTGGTCTGGAGTTTCATTTTTTTCGACATGTCCCCCAGGATAAAGCCAAACGCCCAGCTTTTTATGATGTAGCAACAGAACCCTATTATCTTCATCGATAATCAGTGCAGATGCCGTAAAATGCTTTTCTAATTCATCGTTATGTAGCATTTCATTTATGATAAATTGTTTATTTTTTCTATCACGCGATCTAATACCCACTTAGCAAGATAAACGATAATATGAAGAAACCTTTATTCCTAAACCTCCTTAATGTTGTCTATGTCGTTTTTTATCATTTTGATAATTTCTGGAAAAGCCTTTATTTTAAAATGTCCATTTTTGTTTTTATAAACCTTGATAACTGCATTTTTCAATTTACTTCTATATTTATTAGAATGAGCAACAGGGACAACTTCATCATTTTCAGAAAATAATAGATACAAATTTCTCGAGCTATTATCAAGCATCGTTAAATCAGATTTCAATTTAAAACCTCCCGCTAAATCCTCCTCTGGCAAAGTGTTATCAAATGGAGGACAGACTAAATAAGTGGATAATATTTTTTTAGGAAATACGTTCTCTGCAAGATATTTTGCTAAAAATATACCGCCAAGAGATGAGCCAATTAAAATTATGTCGTTTTCAAGTTTTGGAAAATAACTTTCAAAACATAATTTCCAATCGTCATATTTAGCGTTATCTTGTAAAGGCATGCGAGGCCTTATAATATCAAAACTTTTACCTAAATGCTTATCCAAATAATCTCCAGACCATCTCATCTTCTTTTCAATAGAGACTTCTCTGTTTTTCAAAAATGATAAATAATCCCCCCCTGTTTTTAAAAGTCATCCCTCCATGAATGAGAAATATTTGAGTTTTATTTTTCTTCATAATACTAAAATTTCTACAAGTTAGACTAAGGTAACTTTATATTGCTTCAACTTCAGGAGCCAACTTGGTTTGCTCCCTTGTCACAATAATAAAATATAATCATATTCTGATTATGGCATAAATAACCAAAAAACGAAACAGTCCTTTCGGACTGCTTTAAAACCCTAGGACATATATAGCTTGTTGTAATTACTCAGTTTATCATTTGACATATTATTGAGGTAAAATTGTTAGTTTATACCTTATATACTATTCCAAACTGACTTCGTCCGCAATCGGAAACCGTGGACGACCGACTTCGTCGGTGGTTTTCTTAAAGCAATAAAAATTAATTTTAAATTGTTCTCCCAGACAATATTTTTTATTGCACAAGAAAATGTTTATTCTATTATGTAAGGTAAGACTGAAATAGCATTCCTAACCTCATCAACTTCATTCTTAAAACCATTATTAGGATAAAAAGTATTCATTTTATCGTAAATTTACCAATAATCATAATCATGCGATTTTCTAGATTTCTTCTTTTGGTGGATTCTATAATGCTCACTCCTTGAACAAACTTGCAGATTAGAAGGTTTATTATTTTTTTTATTTCCATCCCTATGATGAACAACCCTACCTTCATATATTTCTCCCCCTAATACTTTTTTCATAACGACTCTATGAACTAGTTTTCTACTCTTTTTATACCTCTTATATCCATTACTATCAGTATATGTTTTTTTAAATTTTGAAAACATATTTACGATTAATTGCTAATATATATAGTGCAACTTTCTACATAAATAGTCAATATGTTCCAAAGTACCCATTTTTTGAATAATGGTATATAAAAATAACCGCCTAAATAAGCGGTTACTTTCTTTGCTCGGGGACAGGGATTTACCCATCCGCTGCGCTACTGGGCATAAACTTCTCATCTCTGTCTCAAACTAATTAAATAAAACCACATCTTTGCGGATGTGGTTTTATTTAATTAGTTCCCCAAGCAGGTCTAGAACCAAATAGCTTCAATCCCACAAAGCCTTTCTGGATTATTTTTCTGAGAATCCAAGACGGGAACGGGTCGGTATCCAAAGAACAAAATGAGACAAATGAGACAGTATAAAAAGAGATAGTTTCGTGTCTCGCTTATCTGTTTGATATAAATAACATGATTGTTAAAAAGATTTAACGAAAACCTGAATTACAAAAGCTCTATTTTATCATCCTTATATTCAACATAAGACCATTTCTTCTGTATTTCTCTTTCTTCCATATAATTCATTAACGGCTCTCGCATAACTCTAAACGGAACATCTTTAATAACATCAATTGCTTGCTTGATATCAAACCATTTTAACTCTACCGTATCTCCATCCGGATCGTTTATTTCAAGTTCACCGCACCAGTCTTTAATTTTATAAACATAAATATCACTGTACCATCCTCTCTTGTGGTTGGTATGCTCAACAGTATAGACAAGCTCGCCTATATCATTTATATCAATATTTGTTTCCTCTTTGACTTCTCGTCTAAGAGCATCCAAGGCATTCTCATCTTTATTGGCAGTCCCACCGGGGATATACCAATAATAATCTGCTTCAAATTCAGGTGTATGTCTAATCAGAAGTATTTGATTCTTATCATTAAATATCAGTGCTGAGGAAATTATATATTTATCCATAAAGTTTTATAAAATAAAAAAATAAGTTGCAATAAATCGATTGCAACCTTATACGGTTTAAAGTGACTTTGCCACATATAAACCTCTTTTTTGAACGGTATGACTAATAAAGACTGCATCAAATTTATTTTTATGAAAAACATCCATTAGTTCTTCGTGAGTGAACAGTCCGAATTCATAGGTCTCAGTAAAATATTCGATACCCTTTCCCTTTTCCCCAATCAGATAATGGAATATTATTTCTCCCTCTCTATTGCCGGTAGCCATTCTTGTTATACTTATAGACTCCGATTCCACATTAGTAGTATGAATAATGTCTGCTTCCCAATTGTTAGGATTATACCATGGTTCTATAATTAGTAAACCATCCTTTTTCAGATTCATCTTGCATGTAGAGATCATCTTCGATAGGTTTTCCAATGATTTGGTATAGCCGATAGATCCGTAAAGACAAATAACCGCATCATAAACCTTGTTTGTCTCAAAATCAATCATATTCCCCACGTAATAAGTACCTTCAGGATTTTTGGTTTTTGCGATCTCAACAAAGTCTTTATTAAGATCCAGGCCATCCGTTTGAAATTGAGACTTTAGGTATTTATCGTGCTCTCCGGTTCCACAAGCCAAATCCAAGACATGTCCACTGAAAATTCCATGGCGATTCAAGATATCCATGATTTGATTTGCTTCTTCTTGGTAATTTTTCGAGCTTTTCATTAAATCATAATATTTTGCGCTTTTCGTAAACACATTTCTCCTCCTGAAAAAATTTAATACATTGTTTTGAATACTATATATTAAATTCATGAATTTGGCTGCCTAAGGAAATCCTTTAAGCATCCTGGCTCATTTGCATCGAGAGATCCGTTCACATGTAGCCGCATTGCTGGGCATTCTGCATGACAAACTCTCTTTCTATAACATTTAGCGCATTCTTTGTTCAGCTTTATATCCCTTATCATTTTAAACTGACTACTGTTACGCCAAATACTATCAAGAGTATCGGTATAAATACTGCCAGACCAGAACTCATCTCTTAAAAATGAACAAGGAGATATTTTTCCGTCAGCTTCGATAAACATAATTCTCGTTGCTGCTCCACAATCTGAATCACGATATCACTCAATTGATTGTTGATTGGCGTCGCTGTCAAAAGCAGGACATGCGCCTTAGGATTGTCCTTCATCCACTCGATAATCTGCATAAAACGTTTACCCCCTCGGTTCTTAAGATTATGCGATTCATCAATCACAAAAAGTCTTACGCTGGCAATATTATCCAATTCTCTTTGTTCCTCGATAGCATTCGGATTTTGCAGCGTAATCGGCCTTAAATTCATCACTCCCTGAGTAGACAACTCTTTTGTCCATTGTTTTACCAAAGATTTGGGGCAAATAATTTCCACTCTGTTCTTGCCCTCTTCACCAGTCAGGTATTGTTTTATAACTTCAATAGCAGTATAAGTCTTTCCAAGACCGACCGAATCCGCTAGCATCGCGACTTTATACTTTTTTAAACGTCGCATCAGCGCATGAACATTTTTCGTCTGAAAATCATACAAATCGTGGCTGCCTTTAATAGACCGATCAATATCCTCTTCTGTCAGTTCTTCATTATATAAATCGTAAAGAGTTTTTATATAAGTTTCATATGGACTAAAAAGCAAATCCCCTACCGGAGAGTTTTCTAATAACTCAGTAAATTGGCCATTCCACTCTTCTGTTTCAGGATCATTCCAAAATTGATCAAACCAAAAAAGATGACCCACTTCTTGTGTGTCGGACTTTGGTGCGAAAGTTACAATTCGATGGTCCGATTCAAGCGCATTAAGCTCGGTATTGCCCATTAGCCCATTCTTTGTAAAATTTGATGAGCCGATTACACCGACAGCATTATCGGACGAATAGTCGCCAAAAATATAACATTTAGCATGTAAAAAGTTTTTTCTATATACCCGAACTTCTAAAACCTTATTTTCAATTAATTCTTTTATCGACTTAACTAATTGCTTTAATTCATCGGTAGGCTGCATTCGCTCCAGATCGTCAAAAAGGTCCTTATCCGGATAATCAGGCTCTGGCTCAAATGCCTTATGCCGAGGAATGAGAGGCTCCCTGCCAATTAATAATCTGATGCTCTTATAACCCTTTATGGAATCAAACACTTCCTGCATCCCTTTTAGATCCCAATATCCGGTAGCTATCGAGAGATGATCGTGTTCAGAGGCAATGTCCTTGAAAGTATCCGATAGGTTTTTCCTATTATTATCAATAATTTTAGGCAGAGTAGACATTTTAATATAGTATTAATATAAGTGCTTTTCATCTTTAGTCTATTCTCTTTTCGGCTAAAAATCAACCCAAAACTATATTTTAGTTAAATATGGTTGGACTTTATTTTCATGTGGTTCAAGCCCCATTCCTGTCAAAAAAATACCGAGCTTTCACTCGGTATTTTCTAGCTTGTCTTAGCGACGCATACGGGTCGCTTTCACAAGAATTGACTGCTCCGGCAATGGGATGCGAACCGGTCGGTCGCACGGAAATATTGCCATCGGTTCGATACCCGCTTCTGTCACAAAAAATACCAGATTTTACGCTGGTACTTTTTGGCTCTGTTAAGCGACTATGTGTCGGTCACTCTCACAGAAATTGTCTGCTCCGGCAATGGGATGCGAACCGGTCGGTCGCACGGAAATATTGCCGTCATTAAAAAAATGGTTTTAACTCTACAGAGGTAATTCGTTCTGCTTATCAAATTCTGGATAAATAAGATCCAATGTGCAAACATTTACGCCAGTCCTTGGACAGTTATTTTCCCCATAAAGACATTGTTTTCTGCAAATATATCCCGCGCCGCACTCTGTATGATTTGAGCATTTTTTCACACACTGATTTTGAATGCCATATGAATCAAAAAGTCCTCTGAATTTACAGACTTCTTCGTCTGTACAATCTCTATCGCCAGAACAGTGAGCAAAGGAATATTGAGGTACCTCGACTTCCATATGTTTGCCAATTTTTTGGAGATTCTCCTGCCAGAAAGTGGCAAGATCGCAATTGCCCAAAATTGTCTTAGGAAGTAAGGCTATATTATCTGCTACCCAGTCCTTAGGTTCCTCTTTTGATGAAATACGATTATCATAATCCACTATTTTCCAAGCATCATCTTGTTTACCCATTTTAAAAAAACCAAAAAATCCAGATGAAGAGTCGCTTCTAAGATCCTTAGCAATGATTATGACATCCTGGCAACTGACATCTGCATAAACAACTTTTTCCTCTTCACTTATATTGTTTTGCCATAAAATAACAGAGTTGCAGAATAGTTCTCCCTTGGCGTCGGCAGAATGATTTTTTTCAAAATCTGCTCTAAAATATTCTTCCAATACAGAATTAATCTCTCCTTCGGTCACGCATTTTCCGTATTCTATTTCATCGCCTTGCCCCGAAGCTGTCACTAGATAAGGATAGATTTTTGGATAAAGATATGGATATGTAAAATATAGGAAACTCGTGATTACTACGACAGATAAAATGATTTTAAACACGCTTTTCACGGCTATATCTTTTATCATAATTAATATTTAATAAAAAGTAGTAATTAATTGATATTATCAAACTAATTACTACTTAAGTATATCGCTTTCTATTTAAAATACAAGGCTTACTTTATATGCCAACCTTTATACCTGGCACCTGGGTTTCTGCTTTTTATTGCACTTAGTGGCTCATTTTCTAAATCATTTGAATGAGCAGATAAATAAATATTGCTTCCAGTTTTTTTTGTAACGATCAATGAATGGTCCCATTTACCATCACCCGTAAAATCCATTTGGACAATATCGCCTATCTCCAAACTACTCAGAGAGGCAGACTGTGCCCTTTCTAGATGAACTGTGCAAAATTTATAGAAATCATTAGCGCTTGTCCACGACCTACTATAACCAAAGCATAAACTTGATGGCCAAGAATAGTAAACATAATACCAAGAATTAGAACTCCATGCATTATATCTACCAACCTGTTTCCATCCCCCGTAATAAAGACATTGGGAAATAAAATTTGTGCAATCGGAATCAAAGGCATGATAAGCTTGATTGTATTCACTTTGCTTATTCGTAGGCTGATTTGCGTCAGGTTCCGTGTGGTCAATAGCATATTGTACTGCCGCTTGTCTATTATAGGCAGATGCAGTAGAGCATCCCGCTATAAATAAAACCACTAGCAAAAACGCTAATAGTCCAATTTTCCTTAAATTCCTCAACTTTTATCACAACCTATTTTACCTTGTGTTTTTATTTTTGTTTAGATTGTCATTTTTAATAACAAGCTAATGCTTGCTATTAAAACTAATTTAACAATAAAGATACAAAATGTCAAGTAACATGCTAATAGACAATACGATTTTATAAAGAAGCAACTTATAATTAGCTACATACTCCTAATGCAATTTAGATATAAAAATGTTGAACAATGGGTTAATGAAATACATAGGTTCGATACTCGTTTCTGTCACAAAAAATACCAGATTTTACACTGGTACTTTTTGGCTTTGTTGAGCTACCTTGAGTCGGTCGCTCTCACAAAAATTGTCTGCTCGGGGACAGGGATTCGAACCCCGATTAACAGGATCAAAACCTGTCGTCCTACCATTAGACGATCCCCGAATAAGTATGGTAGTTTTTTCTCTGCTTTCTTTAATCTGCGTTTCATCTCGGACTCGTTTAGAAATCTAAGGTGTTATAATATTTTTTTAACATTCCTGATAGATTTCTAAACGAGTCTACGATGACGAGTAATTGGATAAAAACCGTATGAACTGAAATCTGCTGCCCCCCAACATTATCAAAATTATGCAACCACTTCTCCACCGAACATATCTAGTGCGCTATTTACCAAATCCTCAGCCTGTTTTTTCTCCGAATGGACTTCTTCCATTTCAAATCCCAAACTCTGCGCCTCGTCTTTATCAATAAATTTCAGATGCACTTGAGCTTTTACGGCCTCCGAAGCAACCTGTTCCACTGCCGCACGATTCTCTAATTTACGCAATTTATCCCTATGAAACGAATACTGACAAGCAATTACCACTTGTCCACCCTCCATCATAATCGGCTGGCAAGTTTTCAAGCAGGCAGTCAACGAATTATTGCATTTGCGAACATCGTCAACAATTTCCACCCATTCATCTTTCACTTTTTCGAAATCAACCAGATTTTCCGAGTCAAACTTCTTTTCCTCTGTCGCGCCAGAATCTTCTGAACCTTTCTTATCCTCAACGATTTCCAAAGGCTCGGACTCATCTACGTCTTTCACTTTTCCACTCTCCTTCTGAACCTCTTCCTTCTCTTTTTTAATCACCGCTTTCTCTTTTGGTTCTACATCTGGATTGCCTGAACTGACTTTGCTATTATAGTCTTTTCTCTCGCCTCCTGTCAACCCATCTCCATCTGCAATCATAATCTCAGCCAAAGCCAACTCGAGAGGAAGCTGCGGCAAGATAGCGCCTCTGATATTTGATTGGCTCTTGATAAAAGCGCTGATAACCTTAAAGATTCTAGAAAGGCTTGTCCCCTTCGATATTTTTTCCAACTCCTCGATTTGCTCTTTGGTCATCTGTGTGGCAAAATTTTCTTTCATTTGAGGACTAAGTTTGACGAGCATAAGTTTTCGCAGATATTCCACGACACTTTTATTAAGCTCAAAAAGATCATAACCGTCCTCGGCGATTTTATTAACATATAGAACCGCCTCGTTATATTTTTGCTCCACGATAAAATTGATAATATCAACCGCCAAAGAAACGTCCGGCAAAGAAAGAATGTCGCGCACCTCTTTCAACGTGATTTTACCGTCATCTTGAAGAGATATAATCTGTCCCAAAAGACTTTCACTGTCGCGCATACCTCCACCAGAACTGAGCGCAATAAATTCCAGCACTCCGTCTTCAACCTCCACTCCTTCGATTTTTATAATTTCTTCCAGCCGTCTCTTTATTTCTTCAACGCGCAAATGACGAAAATCAAAACGCTGACAACGAGAAATAATCGTGGCTGGAATTTTATGAATTTCTGTTGTCGCCAAAATAAAAAGCACATGAGCTGGCGGTTCTTCCAACGTCTTTAGGAGCGCATTAAAAGCCCCTTTGGAAAGCATATGAACTTCATCAATAATATAGACTTTTTTCTTTCCTCGGGCAGGCGAAAAATTTATACGCTCGATAATATCTCGCATCTTATCAACCTGCGTGTGAGTTGCGGCATCGATTTCTACCAAGTCCAAAAATTGACCAGCATTGATTTCCTTACAACTAGAGCACTCACCACAAGGTTCGCTGCCTTGCAAATTTTCACAATTAACCGCTTTCGCCAAAATTCTAGCGATTGAAGTTTTTCCCGTTCCACGCGGTCCAGAGAAGAGATAAGCATGAGCAACCTTCTCATTCTTGATGGCATTTTTTAGAGTTCTAACAACGTGTTCTTGTCCCACAACTTCGCCAAAACCCGAAGGTCTATATTTTCTATATAACGCTAAACTCATGCTTTTTTATTAATCGATTTCTATATTAATCTTCCAGTGTTTTTTCTTGCTCAGGAAACCACCAAGGAGCGCTAACAAGTAGCATTTTCATTTTTCCAGTATATTTGAAGGTAGCACCGCTGGGAACAAAAACTAAATCCCCTTTTGAACACTCTTCGACACTACCATCAATTTCAAAATTTCCAGACCCTTCCCAAATAAAGTAAGAAAATATACACTCTTTCTCTATTATTTTTGTCTGATGTCCTTCTTCAACTTCAATCAAGGTAAATTCAACTTTATCGCTTAACAACTTGGTGTCGAAAGTTTTACCTGCTATGCCAACTTTTTCAAAAGAATACTTTTTCGGAAAGATGAAAAACGAACTGCATAAAATTTATTAAAAACTAGTTAGAAAAATCGTCTGAAATGTCTCCGTCGCTCGGTGGCACAATTCCCATACTGCCTTCTTTTTTAATTTCTTCCACATCAGGAGTCCATTCATTTTCAATTTCTGCGTTCCTGAGATTTTCTTCATCTGCAACAGGATTTTCCATTGAAGCTATATCTTCCTCAATTTCCTCGTTCATAACAGGACTTTCTATTGAAGCTTCGCGAGAGATAGGCTCTTCTTCTACGGAGAAATTATTTGCAGACGGCTCCTCTTCTGGCAGAACTTCTTCTGAATTTTCTTCTTCCGATGGCAAAGGCTTTCCTTGCGCTACGGCCTGTTGATCTTCATATTCTTCTTCCTGTGCCAGCATTTCCCTTCGATCTTCTTCGCTGATAATTGATTCCACTGCTGCCCAAGCGCTGACTTTTTCCTTCGGAACGACAAGGATCACCTCATCACCTTCTTTCGCCTTAAAATATGTGAGAGATGCCAAAAGAACATTGCATTTTCTACCCTCAGCATTTACATAATATTTATCTTTACCGTCTTTCATTACGGTTCCGATAATTTTGCGAGTATCTACAGAACTGATTTTCTTATAAACAAAAGAACCGTCCTCCGTAATCGTAAGCTTCAAAATATCCCCCTCGACCAACTTAGATTTACTGGCGTAGTTAGCTGGCACTGGATATATTTTTCCTTCCATACTAACCATTTTTTCCCCGTCAAAAGTTCCTTCGACGATTTGACTGGCTTCCGACTCTTTCGGCGATTTATGATTATCATTGTTAAGTTCTTTCATAATTTGTTTGGCAGCTACGATATTTCTTTCCGCGTTATCAACCATTTGCTGTAAAAGCGCCAATTTATTCTGTTTCAACTCCTGCATAATTTTATTTTTATTTTTCTTAAATCTAATAATAACAATAATAACAGATAAAAACCTTATTGTAAATAAAAACGGCTAAGCTTGGCGTTTTTATGCCTTTTATTGTTATGTATATGCAAGAATAGGCAAATATTCCTCGCTAGAATTCACATTTAATGCCTCAAAAACGTCATAAAAATTACTTCAAAATCGCCCCAACACCAAAGTCGTCAAAATCTTTATGACTATGAGAAAAATGTATAATCTTTATTTCTTGTGCCATTGCTTTCTCTATCAACTCATCAATAATACTCTTTTTTATTTCCAACGTTTCCACATTATAAATCAAATCTCTCTGCTTTTTCGGAAAAACAAGATGATCATCAAGGCGGGAATAGTCACGCTGTTCATAATTCTTCCCAATAAACAAAATATGAATTTTATATCTAGCGAATTTTTCCAATACCGCCTTAATTCCTAAGACTGCCATTTTTTTCTTTTTACTATCTCCCTCAATAAGATTTTTAATAGTATCTCTTTCTTGTTCAAGTTCAAAATGATCTATTGCTTCTAGGCTTTTTTCCTTAATCCTTCCAAGACTCTGATCTGCTCGCACGGAATACGAACCGATAATTTTCTTTTTAATCTCATTCGGGAGATAATTTTTAAATCTCTCAATAAGCTCCCGACGAGAACCGATGATAAGATATGGAATCTTATTTTCCGTCAGATAGCGTTCAGTCATTTGTGCCACTTTTTCCAGATGACGGTTGAGATGGATTTCAATATGATTCTGAATTTTCTTCTCCTCTAAACCTTTCCACGTCGCGCGCGCCGCATTCATACGTTGAGGGACATCGCTCCTGATTTCTTCCGTTTCATCTTCGATTTCTCCCCAGAAATAGTTAAAAATTTTTGCACGATCCCTTGCTAAAAAAATCACTGAATAGTGTGGATACTTTTGCAAATTTTTAGCAAAAGGGCTGATATAAAAATCCCTTCCTATCACAATTCTACTTGGGATATAGACTGGAATCTTATAGATTCTCAGTCCTCCCCCGTTATCAAAAAACATAACGAGTGTTCGTGTCCGATCTGGAAGCTTTATGGCGCGAAACCTTTTTTCAGCGTTACTGAGAGCTGCCTCAATGGATTTTCTATCGTCAAGTCCGAATTCTTGATTTTTTTCATTTTTCTTAACCGCCTCAGAAAAAAGAGAGTTCACAACAGTCAAAAAATCCCAATCCCCTCTTATTCCCAAGTAAAAACTAATTGCCCAGCGCCTGTCTTTGCCCGTAGCAGACAGTTTCTTCACATCCTTGTTAGTCAATGTATTTATTTGGATATTGCTTTTCATATATTTTATCTTATGAACTTAATATCTAAAAATTGGCTATTTCAAGGTTCTCTTTCTATTTTAACCTGCATACAGAAAGTAGGCAAACATTGGAATCGAATCATTTTGAAGACTATATAAGCTCCATCATATCTTATTTATAGCGCCAAAATCCAAACAAAAAAGACGTGTCAACATAATAAAAAATCGTCATCGTTTCTTTACAAAAAACGTTTTCTGCAATACAATAACAAAAGATTGAACATCTTGAAATTTATATTTTAATTTATTTTACAATAGAATATGGCAAGTATTACTTTCAGAGAAATCAAAAAAGGATCAGTCATTATGATTGACGGAGAACCCTATGAAGTTTTGGACAGATCTTTCCGCGCCAAACAACAACGAGAAGCAATGGCAACAGTTAATATGAAAAATCTATTAAACGGCAAGGTTTTAGAAAAGAATTTTCAGTCTTCCGCTATGGTGGAGCAAGCACAGCTCGATGAAAGACGCGCGCAATTCCTCTATCGCGACGGGGAAGAATATTCATTTATGGACCAAGAAACTTATGACCAATTCAACCTTACGCGCGAACAGCTGAAAGACAGCGCCAATTATATGAAAGAAGAATTGGAAATTCGCATCATTATGTTCGAAGAAATTCCAATCGAAGTAATCCTCCCGTCCGAAGTCAGCCTCAAGGTCATAGATTGCCCACCAGGAGTCAAAGGCGACACGGCTCAAGGCGGATCAAAAGTGGTAACGCTCGAAACTGGAATGAAAATCTCGACTCCTCTTTTCATTGAAGAAGGAGATATGGTTTTCGTTAAAACCAAAAGTGGACAGTTTGACAGGAGAGAGTCATAATATCTGAAATCCGCGCACTATTGAACTATAAAAAATAACCTATCGTAATGTTTATTTCGCAAATTCCAAAAATAGAGTGCGAGAACGAGTTTACGGATAACAAGACTCATGACAAATATGCAAATAAAAATTATTAACAACTATATATTCCAGACACAAGTCATGGACAAATTAGTAAGCTACGAAAAAGAGGCTGGATTTTAGGTGTATTGTTTTTGTTCACGGAAAGAATGAAAGCGTCACACTCAAAAGGTCTTTTTTTAGTTGGAAAATAATTTTATCTTTATGGAAAATCAAAGTATTTTAAATATTAAAAATGTTAAAAAACATATAGGGCTGCGCGAGATATTTTCGAACGTCAGTTTTAATGTACATGAACACGATAAGATTGCCGTCGTGGGACAGAATGGAAAGGGAAAAACTACGCTGCTCAAGATTATCGTGGGTATGGCTGAATATGACGAAGGTGAAATCGACAAAAGCAAAAGTTTGCGCATCGGCTATCTTTCACAGAATAGCGACTTTGCATCTTTGGAAAATACACTAGAAGAAGAAATCCGCAGCGCAGACGATGCTATGTATGAAATCATCAAGAAAAAAACGGAAGTAGAAAATCTTTTGGAATCGGTGGAAGGAGAAGAGCTAGAGCAGGCACTCAAAGAATATGAAGATATTGTGGAAAAATATGAGGCACGAAATGGCTATGGCTACGAGGCGGGCACGGAAAAAACATTGAGAGACTTCCGTTTCAAAGATAAGGATTTTGACCGGCACGTGAAAACTTTGAGCGGTGGCGAGAAAACTCGACTAGGACTCGCAAAACTATCACTTATAAACCCTGACTTACTGATTCTTGATGAACCGACCAACCATTTGGATCTGGAAACTATCATTTGGCTGGAAAATTACCTGCTCAATTGGAGCAAAGCCGTCATCCTGGTTTCGCACGACCGCTACTTCTTGGATCGTGTCTGCAACAAGACTTTTGAAATCTATAATGGCCGCATCCGCAAATTCTATACGAATTACAGCGGATATTTGGAAGAACGCGACAAGGTAATGGGAATAGAAGAAGAGCAATATAATCGTCAACAGAAATATTTAGATAAGCAGGAAAAATTCATCGAAAAATTTCGCTACAAACCGACCAAGTCTAGCGCAGTGCAGAGTCGAATCAAAATGTTGGATAAAATCGAAAAGGTTGAAAAGCCAGAAGACGACACGAAACAGATGAAAATAAATTATAATATCAAGAACCGATTGCCGTCCAGAGTAATGGAAATGGAAGACATTATCGTGTCACGCGGAGACAAACTCTTGGTTGAAATCGGAGGCAAAGTGGAAATCTACAACGACGCTAAGATTGGTATTATAGGCAAGAATGGCGCGGGCAAAACCAGCTTCATCAAAACAATTATGGAAGAAGCTGACAAAAAAAGCGGGGTTGAGTTTGCACATAGAATTAAAATCGGCTACTACGCACAATCGCACGAAAACCTTGATTATGAAAAAAATATTCTGGAAAATATCCGTGAAGTCTGCGACCTTTCGGATGAGAAAATCCGCAGCGCTTTGGGGTGTTTGCTTTTTACCAGCGATGATGTCTATAAAAAAATTGCAGACTTGAGCGGAGGCGAAAAAGCGAAAGTCTCCATTGCCAAACTAATTCTCGGAGAATCTAATTTTCTCATTCTCGACGAACCGACCAACCACCTTGATATCGAAAGTCGCCAGGCGATAGTTGAATTCCTTAGAGCCTTTGACGGCCCGATTATGCTCATCTCCCACGACCGCTACGTCCTCAATGAGGCCTGCAATCAAATCTGGGAAATAAAATATCAAAAACTGAATCGCATTCTAGGGAACTACGACCGCTATATGGATATGATGAGTGGATATTGATTTTGAAATTTATAAAAAAGCAAGACTGTAGAGGTCTTGCTTTTATCGCACCGAGGTCTGTCCTTTCAGATGTTCAAAGGTCAGACCTCAAAA
>Ga0265294_10003611_pt1 | contig 19701 bp, 13 predicted proteins | sample MunlanPumphouse3_FD_192504 | JGI IMG/M metagenome (GOLD analysis project Ga0265294, IMG submission 192504) | Groundwater microbial communities from a municipal landfill in Southern Ontario, Canada - Pumphouse #3 | ecosystem: Environmental > Aquatic > Deep subsurface > Groundwater | place...
CTCGTAACCATCCATAACTGGCATTTGTAAATCCATAAGAATTAAAGCAGGAATGTGTTTTTTTGCCATTTTAACTGCTTGTTCTCCATTTAAGGTTTCAATAATTGTCAATGGTGAATTATCAAGTAAATCAATAATAAGTTTGCGGTTTTCTTCATTGTCGTCTGCAATGAGTACTGTTGCAGGTTTAAACAACACTGTTGGAGTGTCATCTGCTTTTTTAGTAATGTCAATGGTATTTTCTAATACTGGAATATTTGGAAGAGAGATTATAAAAGTACTCCCTTTGCCAACTTTGCTTTTATAACTTATGGTACCTCCCATTTTTTTTACTAACTTTCTAGTAATAGGTAATCCAAGACCTGTACCTCCATATTTAACAAGGTTTTGATCTGGCTGTTGGTAAAAAGGGTTAAAGATATCTTCTTGTAGATTAGCAGGAATACCTATTCCAGTATCTTTTACTTGAATTGTTAAATCTATATTTTCTTTGTTATCACTATTTTCTGTAGTATCTATAATTAAAGAAACGTACCCTTTATCGGTAAATTTAACTGCGTTTCCAATAAGGTTGAACATAATTTGTCTAAAGCGAACTTCATCTAGAAGAAGAGTTTTATTGCACTTTTTTCTCGTTTCTAATATAATTTGAATCCCTTTTTCTTTCGCGTTATGGGTAAATATTTTCTGAATATCTATTAGTAAATCATAAATTTTGGTAGGTACAGGTCTAAGATCAATTTTGCCAGCTTCAATCTTAGAGAGATCTAAGATATCATTGATAATCTTTACAAGGTTTTTAGCGCTACTATGGATTGATTCTATCTGTGAATGTTGTTTTTTATCTTGTATGGATTTAGATAAAAGCTCAGAGAACCCAATAACGGCGTTCATAGGCGTACGAATCTCGTGACTCATATGGGCAAGAAAGTTACTCTTGGCACGGTTTGCAGAATCAGCTGCTTCTTTGGCTTTAATTAAATCTGCTTCAATCAATTTTCTACGAGTGATATTAAATCTAACTCCTACATATTGATAGGGTTTGTCATTCTGATCCAGAAAAGGAATAATCGTAGAATCTAACCAATAATAACTACCATCCTTAGCTCTGTTTCTTATTTCTCCTCTCCAGACATTGCCTTTAGAAATTGTACTCCAAAGATCCGTGAAAAATTCTTTTGAATGAAAACCTGAATTAACAATCCTATGAGTATTACCAACAAGCTCATCTCTAGTAAACTTTGACATTTTACAGAATTTGTCATTTGCATACTTAATAACTCCCTTATTGTCTGTAATTGCTACTGAGCTTGATTCGTCTAAAGCTTTTTTGTAATCAGAGATATCTTTAATACTCTGTAGTAATTTCTGCTTTGAAACAATCAATTCCTGGGTTCTCTCAGTTACTATTTCTTCAAGGTGTTCCCTATCCTTGGTTTTAATGAGGGATTGAGAAAGAAGGAATAACGAAAAACTAATAATTAACCCACCAACAAATACACCCCATGCACTCAGATAGTCAATCAAAAAATTTCCTTTACCTTGAGTAAATAGAAGAGTCCATTGATGACCATTAAAATTAATAGAAAAATCAAAAGTGAATCTATTTTTTTTATAATCACCATTATTATGAGATTTAAACAATAATGATTCTGAAGAACTATGTGCCCCATCATAAATATGTAAAGAATATCTATGAGATTTTTTTTCAAATTCCCATTTGTGCAGAATACTAGAGATAAGATTATTCATAAGATATGGACTATAAACCCAGCCTAAAATTGCTGCACGCCTTTGTTCAATAGTCTTCAGTTCTGCTCCTTTATGGTAAACTGGAACATACATTAAATGAGCAGCTTGAATATCTGCTCTGTTTTCTTGTGCCAGAAAGACTTTACCTGAAATTGATGCCATATTCATATCTCGAGCACGTTCCATAGCTTCTCTACGTACTGAATCTGACATCATATCATAACCAAAAGCAAGTAGATTTCTCCCAGAGAAGGGTTCAAGATAAATTATGGATGTATATATTTCTCTATCACTTTTTGGCCAAACCTCATATTCAGGAAACCCCTCGTTTCTAATTTTACTGATATGATCTATTAGGCTGTCTTTTGGTATTTTTAAAGTGAATCCTACACCTAAAATACCAGGTAAACGGTTATCTACATTATACTGCTTAATAAAATTTTTCCAATCTTCTCGGCTTACACTATCTGATGCGTCAAAAAGAGCAGCCACACTGCGAAGTAATAGAGCATGTGTATGAAGGCGAGTTTCTATTTTATCTGCAATCTCTTTACATTCAAACGTAAATTCGGCTTCATTTTTTATGTCAATTTCGGATTTAACGTAGATTGTTGCTATAAGAGTAATAAATAGACTAATAATTAGATTTAGCCAAGTTTTCCAAGGATATCTATTTTTCATTTTCTCAATTATTTGAGTGTTATTACGTTAACTAATGCTAGTCAATTCTAACCCCTAAATGTTTATAAGTTTCAATTAAGGCCTCTTGGTCGTCTGTAATTATTAGAATTTTATCTTTCTCTTTTAGTACTGTTTTTCCTGTTGGGACAAAGAATTTTTCTTTGCGCTTTACCATTACAACCAGTGTGTTGTCTGGTAGAGATAGGTCAATTAGCTTATTACCTTTTTTTAATATTTTAGCTGTAATCTCAATCTCTGTTGTAACAGATTTAATATCGGTAGAAAAATCTACATCAAAGTTCCTTAACTCTCTTAGCTTAGTGGGTCTTTCAGTTAGTTTTAGCCATTTTGCTATAAGAGGGAGTGATGTCCCTTGAACCAAGAGTGAAACTAAGGTACAAAAAAAGACAATATTAAACATTAACCTTGCATGAGGGACATTCTCTACAAGAGGGAAAATAGCAAATATAATTGGTACAGCACCTCTTAATCCAACCCAAGAGACATAGGCTTTAACTTTAAATGGTGTTTTTCTGAAAGGGAGTAAACATAAAAATACTGTTAGAGGTCTAGAGAAAAAGATCATTAGTAAACTAATCAAAAGGCCTGGGACAATCACTTGTAATAGTTCATGTGGGTTCACTAATAGACCTAAAGTTAAAAACATAAGTAGTTGAAACATCCACGCTAAGCCATCCATAAAGTTAAGTGAAGAACGTTTATGTACAAATTTTGAGTTACCAAGAACTAACCCCCCTACGTAAACAGCTAGAAAACCATTTCCCTTTGCAAAGTAAGTGATAGAAAAGATAAAGATGCAAAGGGTGAAAACCAAAATGGGATAGAGTGAGTCATTGCCAATTTCTATACGATTAATAATTTTAACTCCAACTTTGCCTATTAAAAACCCTAATGCAGCACCTATAACAAGTTGTAATATTAATATACCTGCTGTGACCCAATAACTTGGAGTAGCTTCAGATTGAACAATACCAATAAAAGTGATTACTAAAATATAGGCCATTGGGTCGTTACTTCCACTCTCTAACTCAAGCATTGGCCTTAAGTTGTGTTTTAAGTATAACCCTTTAGAGCGAAGAATTGAAAAGACAGAGGCTGAATCTGTAGATGCCATTGTTGAAGCTAACAGTAGGGAGGCTATTAGAGTTACTCCTGCCGAGGCCATAGTCATACCTAGAATCCACCAAATTAATACACCAGTAATAGTTGCTGTTAAAACAACTCCAAAGGTAGAGAGTATTACTCCTTGAGCAATAACGGGCCTTATCTCTGCTATATTGGTGTCTAACCCTCCAGAAAATAGAATTATACAGAGTGCTATAGTTCCAATGTTTTGAGCTATGTAGTAGTTTTGGAACTCTATACCAAAACCATCACTACCAAACAACATACCTACTCCTAAAAAGATCAGTAATGCAGGAACTCCAAACTTAGAACTAGCTCTCCCTGCTAAAATACTTAGAAAAAATAGAAGTGAAAATATTAATAAAAGGTGTTCAACTTGTATCTCCATAATTAGTTAAGTTGGATTATAACAATCCATATTTATCTGCAATAAATATAAGCAACAAAGATAGCGAAAATGCTATTATTGGAGCAATTATCCACATTAGAAAAAATCTTTTGACCTCTGTCTTTTTGAAAATGTTTTTAGTTCCTAACTTTGCAACACCTATGCCCAGTATTGCTGCTACATTTAGTTGAACTAGAGAGGTTGGAATCCCTTTTGTAAGTGATGCTAATAGAAGTAAACTTGCAGAGACAAAAGCTATTATTACAGCTTCGAATTTTCCAAACAAAATAATCTCTTTCCCTGTATTTCTAAGTATTTTATGCCCGAAAATAGAACTTCCAATACCAAAACTTGGGGCTACAATTAAAGTAGATAATATCATTATTAAAATAAAGTTTCCTTCTCCAGTAATGTTTAGCTCGTTTGCAGTCATAGAGGCTATTGGGCCAGAAGCATTAGCTACATTATTTGCCCCTATTGAGAATGCAACATATAAAGACATAATTACTAGTAAACCATTCCAAACATGTTTCATATTGGCATTTTGTGCTCTTTGTAAAGTAAGCCCTCTCCTTCTCATTGGCTTGTAAATATATTTTCCAAAAAAGAGACTTAGAAAAAAAGAGATTACTGGTAGAATAAACCATGCTGGTATTATTTCTAAAAAGAGTTTGTCTGTATGAAGGTCGTTGAAATAGAGTGCTACTGCCGATACAGATAAGACCGTTGATTGACTTGTAGATTGAGGTATACCTGCTAGGTTTGCGATTAAGAGCGAGATAGCTACTGAAAAAAGAATAATTGAAACAACAGTTAAAGACATCATTTCTGGGGCTAGTAAACCCTTTCCCATTGTTGTTGCTGTCTCTTTTCCCGCAAGAATTGCACCAAGAAATACCATAATTCCAAAGAGCCCGGGAATTAAGCTTTTTCTAATTACATTAGCACCATAGGCAGCCGAAAAAGCGGGTGCTGTACCACTCCCTCCCATAGTTATTGCTAAGAACATAGCAATAATGAAAGGAATTAATAATGAACTAAATAGTGGTGAGATCATAACTTAAAGTTTAATGACTTGTTTAATAGATATGAATGTAAAGTTAAAACATTTATAATCTATTACTAGATAATTACTTTATTATTTAAAAACTACTGCAAAGATTTCTTACTTTTCAAATAAAATTTTTACCTTTATGTGGATTGCGAAACTCAATATACTAACCTCTTAAATTATTAAGTCATGGAAAATAATATAAAACCCCGTACTCGTAGTAATAACATACTATTAATGTCTATAGTGGCATTGGGCTCTCTGTTACTCATTGCCCTTACTGTTATGTTTCTAAACATAAATAAAGTATCTAAACTTTCTCAAGAAAAAGTAAATCTAGAGAAAAACATTGCGTCTCTAAATGATCAAGTTGAAATTGAAATTAATGAAACTAATAAGCAGAAAGAGATAATAATAACACTTAACGATAGTTTAACCAACATAGTAGCTGCCAATAAAGAGGCGCTTCGAATTAAAGATGTTCAAATTCACTCTTTAAGAAACAAAGAGAAAAGAATGATAGACCTCCAGAGAGAGCTAGTTGAACTTAGGAAAATAGAGGTAGAGCATGAAAGGTTGCAAGTTAGATTTGACAAACTACTAGCTGAAACTCTAAGAAAAAAGAAGAGTGTAGAAAACTTATCTGAAGAGCTTAAAGTTTTACGCGATAGTGTAAACAGTGCTCGTTATTTAGTTGCTCACAATATTACTTCTCTTAATAAATGGAATCGCTGGCTCTGGTCTGATAGATATAATGTATCTGTTGCACGCAGAGTGAACGAGACTCATATAACTTTTGAAATAGCAGGAACTCCATTTACAAAACAGGGCACTAAGGTTGTCTATCTGAACATGGTAGACCCTAACGGTAATCTTCTATACCCTATTGGAGATGGTTTTGAATATACAGCAATGGAAGAGATTAATTATACTGGTAATTATATCCCTCTTAATTTTGTTGTAGAACATCCAGAAAAGCTTGTGCCTGGTACTTACTCAATACAAGTATACATAGACAATGAGCTAGTGAGAGAAAGCGAAATTGATTTGGAATAGATTCAACGAATATAATAAGATATACCTTAAACTTTAGATTAAAAAACCAAATAGATCTTGTTTATCGTTCAAATATTCAAATATTATATTATTCTTTTTAAGCTTGTCGCACAAATGATTGAAGTTCTCTTTTTCTGATAATTCAATTCCCAGAAGTGCAGGCCCCTGTTCTCTGTTTGTCTTTTTGGAGTATGAAAAATGAGTGATATCGTCTCCTGGGCCAAGAACATTATTAACAAAAGAGAGGAGAGCACCAGATCTTTGAGGGAATCTAATTATAAAGTAATGTTTTAGTCCTTCATATAATAAAGAGCGCTCTCTAATCTCTTCTGTTCTTGTAATATCGTTATTGCTCCCGCTAATTACACACACTACATTTTTACCTTTTATCTCATTTGCAATAGATGTTAGCGCAGCCACAGATAGCGCTCCTGCAGGCTCTACTACCACTGCATTTAAATTGTAAAGATCCAATATAGAGGTGCAAACAGCCCCTTCGGGTACAGGCACTATCTTATCCAAAACTTTAGAACATATTTTAAACGTTAAATTACCAGGGCGTTTAACCGCTGCACCATCTATAAATGCATCAATATCAACAAGTTCTGTTAATACACCACTCTCTATCGACTTTTTCATTGAAAGAGCACCCAATGGTTCTGCTCCAATTATTTTAGTCTTAGGGCTAAGCTCTTTAAAAACAGTTCCCACTCCAGATGTAAGCCCCCCACCCCCAATAGGCATTACTAAGTACTCTATTTGGTTTTTGAACTCATTTAAAATTTCTAATCCAATAGTAGCTTGCCCCTCAATTATTGCAGGGTCGTCAAAGGGGTGTATAAAAGAGCTTCCCATTTCTAAACAGTGTTTCTTGGCTTGCTCGTTAGAATCGTCAAAAGTATCTCCAATTAGAATAATCTCAATGAACTCTTTTCCAAACATTTTTACCTGAGCAACCTTCTGTTTAGGAGTTGTGGCTGGCATAAATATAGTGCCCTTAATTTTGAGCTTATTGCAAGAATAAGCAACTCCTTGAGCATGATTGCCTGCGCTAGCACAAACAACTCCTTTTGAATGATATTCCTGAGGTAGAGTTGCCATTTTATTGTATGCTCCTCTTATCTTATACGATCTAACAATTTGTAAATCTTCCCTTTTTAGATATATGTTAGCTTGGAATTTTTGGGAAAGATTATAATTATAAATAAGAGGAGTATTAGTAACAACATCTTTAATAAGATTCTGGGCTTTTATAACATCCTGTATTTGTGGATAATATAATTTCATATAAGTAAAATTCAGTTTATTTATTGTCTATCTCTCTCTGGTCTCAAACTTCTTACTGTTTGGCCAGTTTTCCACATTTCACTGTTACGTAATTCTGCTAATTCACTTTCTAGACCCTCTCTGTAATTTTCTTTACTATTGGAATCTATAGATAATTGAGCTTCATTTCCTAGAGCAACCTCTCTATATAACTCTTTAAAAACTGGAATAGTTGCATCCCTAAATTTTCTCCACCAATCTAATGCCCCTCTTTGAGCTGTAGTAGAGCAGTTTGCATACATCCAATCCATCCCATTTTCGGCAACTAAAGGCATCAAACTTTGTGTTAGCTCTTCTACAGTTTCGTTAAAAGCTTCAGATGGTGAGTGACCGTTTTCTCTTAGTATTTGATATTGTGCTGCAAAAAGTCCTTGAATTGCTCCCATTAGAGTGCCCCTCTCTCCTGTTAAATCTGAATAGACCTCTTTTTTAAATGTTGTTTCGAAAAGATAGCCAGACCCTACTCCAACACCAATGGACACTACTCTTTCAAAGGCCTTTCCAGAAGCGTCTTGAAAAATAGCATAACTTGAATTTAGCCCTCTGTTTTCAAGGAAAAACCTACGTAAAGAGGTTCCAGAGCCTTTTGGTGCAACCAAAATTACATCTATATCTTTTGGAGGCACAATACCAGTTCTTTCGCTATAGGTTGCACCAAATCCATGCGAAAAACAGAGAGCCTTCCCTTTAGAAAGATGCTTTTTAACCAATGGCCACTGTTCAATCTGACCAGCATCGGACAGTAGGTAAAGTATAATAGTGCCTTTGATACATGCTTCTTCTATTTCGAATAGATTTTTGCCTGGCATCCATCCATCTTCTACTGCTTTATCCCAACTTTTAGAGTTTTTTCTTTGACCAACAATAACATTAAATCCGTTATCCTTAAGATTAAGAGCTTGTCCAGGACCTTGAATACCATAGCCAATAACTGCTAAAGTTTCATTCTCTAATGTTGCCAATGCTTTTTTTACTGGAAACTCCTTGCGTGTTACTACATTTTCTTGAACACCACCAAAATTCATTTTTGCCATAATAGTTTTCTTAATAAGTTGTTTGTAAAAAGTTTGTTTTAGGGAATACCTCTTTGTGAATTATCTCTTGGTCTAAATAGTAATTAACAAACACAATGTCAATATTACTACTCAATTGATTTACAATCATTTTAGCCATTTCTTCCGTAATAATTGCAGTAATGATAACAGTACTTACTCCCGGGGTATGTGATTCAGACACATTAAGAAGTTCAATATTTATGTGCCTTTTTAAATAGGCCCCAGTAATTCTGTTAAGAACAGAAACTTGGTTGTTAACCAGTGCTACAACTGTGTAAGCTTGCTTTGTCATAATAATAATATTTAGTTAATATAAAATGTTATCTAATGATGCTCCACCCGGTATCATAGGGAAGATATTCTCTTCAGATTTTACAGCGACTTCTAATAAAAAAGCTCCCTTGTGTTTTATCATTTCTAATACAGACTCCTCTAGTTCCTTGTATTTATCTATTTTTAGCCCAGGAATCTTATAGGCGTTTGCAATTTCTACAAAATTAGGGTTTACCATCTCTGTAAATGAATATCTGCGATCGAAAAACAGCTCTTGCCATTGCCTTACCATTCCTAGAAAAGAGTTGTTCAGAACTACAATTTTCAAATTAACATTAGTTTGCATAATAGTCCCAAGTTCCTGAATAGACATTTGAAAACCTCCATCGCCAGTAATTACAACTACTTCTCTATCTGGAACTCCATGTTTAGCACCTATAGCTGCAGGCAAGCCAAAGCCCATTGTTCCCAAACCTCCCGAAGTAATAAAACTTCTGTTATGATTAAATTCCGAAAACCTAGCACCAAACATTTGGTGTTGCCCAACATCTGTTACAATAACAGCATTACCCTCACATACCCGCGCTATTGTATTAACTACTTGAGCCATGCTAATAGTAGTCTCTTCACTTTCTGCAAGGTACTTATCTGCTATTAATTGCTTTTCTTCACATTTCTGCTCTTCTATGAATTGGAACCAACTCTCTCTCTTTTTCTGTTTTAAAAGAGGAGTTAAATTTATTAATACCTCTTTGGCATTGCCAAGTATCTGGATATCACTTTTAACATTTTTATTAAACTCAGCTTTATCTATATCTATATGTATAATCTTTGCTTTGGGAGCATATTTAGAAGTATCTCCTGTTACCCTGTCACTAAATCTCATACCAACCGCAATTATTAAATCGCTCTCCTGAGTCATTCTATTAGGAGCTAAATTGCCGTGCATTCCCACATTCCCCATAAAAAGAGGGTGGTTTGTAGGGATTGCCGAGATTCCCATAAGCGTAGAGACAAGAGGTATATTACCTTTCTGGGCAACGCCAAGTGACTCTTTTTCTGCATTCGATAAAACAACCCCCTGCCCCACTATAATCATAGGTTTTTTAGATTCGTTTATAAGGTTGGCAGCATTGGGTATTAAACCCAAGTTTTCATCATAGCTACTTCTTTCTCTAATTTTAAATGGCTTATAGGGTCTATGCAAATAGTTGGTTAACTCTGTTTGAGCGTTTCTAGTAAAACTAATAAGAACTGGGCCAGGCCTTCCACTTTTAGCAACGTAAAATGCTTTTGCCATAATATCTGCCACTTCGTTTGCTTCTGTTATCTGGTAGTTCCATTTTGTTACTGGTATAGTAATACTTATAGTATCTGCTTCTTGAAAAAAGCTTGTTCCTAATTTGTCTGTAAATACTTGAGCTGTAATACATACAATAGGTGTTGAATCTAGCATAGCATCGGCAATTCCAGTTATTAAATTTGTAGCTCCTGGCCCCGATGTAGCCATACACACTCCCACTTTTCCAGTTGCTCGGGCATACCCTTGAGCAGCATGGACTGCACCTTGTTCGTGCCTTACCAATATATGATTAAGTTTGTCTGTGTAGTTATAAAGCATGTCGTAAATAGGCATAATAGTCCCTCCTGGGTAACCAAACATTGTATCTACACCTTGGTTTATTAAAGAGATCAATAAAGCTTCTGCTCCTGTCACTGTTTTCTTTTCCATAGTTATAGTTTTAAATTAATCTTATAGCGCCTAATGAGGCAGATGAAACATTTCGTGCATAAACCTGTAATGCCTTAGATATTAGCCTATTTCTATCCCTCGGCATATAATAATTAAAATTATCACTGTTGCTTATTATTTGATTGCGCCTGCTTTCCAGCACATTATTGGCTACTAATAGATTAATTTCTCTTGAAGGGATATCTATAGATATTATATCTCCATCTTGGATAAGTGCAATTATGCCCCCAGCAGCAGCTTCGGGGGATATATGACCAATGGAGAGTCCCGAGCTTCCACCAGAGAACCTTCCATCTGTAATTAAAGCACACTCACTCTCTAGTTTTGCACTTTTTAAGTATGATGTAGGGTAGAGCATCTCTTGCATTCCTGGCCCACCTTTAGGGCCTTCGTAACGAATAACTACAACACTCCCCTTTACAACTTTACCACTAAGAATACCTTCACAAGCCTCTTCTTGAGACTCAAAAACAATGGCACTCCCTTTAAATTGTAGAAGGTTATTTGGTACTCCTGCAGTTTTTACCACACATCCCTCTGGAGCAATATTCCCTTTGAGAATTGCAAGCCCACCCTCTTTACTGTATGCATTAGAGAGATCTCTTATGCAGCCACTCTCTAAGTTTGTATCTGTGCTTTGGTAATAATTGTTTTGTGAAGACATCTCTCTGCTCTTTTTATACCCTGGGGCTGCCGAATATAGTTTTACTGCCTCTTTATTTACTTTATCTCCTAATAGATAGTAGTTTTCTAACGCCTCTTCTAACGAGGGGTAGTCTACTCTAAAAACAGTTTTGTCTATAAAGCCACCTTTAGAGAGTTCTCCTAATATTCTCATAACTCCCCCTGCTCTATTTACATCTTGCATATGATATTTACCATTAGGCGAAACCTTGCACAAGACAGGTAGTTTTCTTGAGAGTGAGTCAATATGATCTATATTGAAATTCACTTGAGCTTCCCCTGCAATTGCCAATAGATGCAAAATGGTGTTGGTAGAACCTCCCATTGCAATATCCATAGACATAGCATTTATAAAAGCATTAAAGGTTGCAATGGAGCGAGGCAAAACTTTATAATTACCATTGAAATAGTAATCTTTAGCATTTCTAACAATTAATGATGCTGCATCTTTAATCATTTTCAATTTCAGCTCATGAGTTGCCAATAGAGAGCCATTACCCACAAGTGCCATCCCTAACGCCTCTGCAAGGCAATTAATGGAGTTGGCAGTAAACATACCTGAACAGCTCCCACAGGTTGGACACCCTTCATTTTCATATTGTTCAAGTTCTTTTTTAGAGATGTTGCTCTCTCCCCCTTTTACCATAACATCTACAAGATCTATCTTGGAATTACCTATTGTACCGGCTTCCATTGTCCCTCCAGCAACAAAGAGAGCAGGAATATTTAGTCTCATAGCTGCCATGAGCATTCCTGGTGTAATTTTATCACAGCTACTAATGCATATCATAGCGTCTGCTTTATGGGCATTGCACATATACTCTACACTATCTGCAATTAGGTCTCTTGATGGGAGTGAATAGAGCATACCATCATGGCCCATTGCTATTCCATCATCTATGGCTATTGTGTTAAACTCTGCAGCAAAACAGCCTTGCTTTTCAATCTCTTTTTTTATTATCTGCCCTGTATTATGTAGATGAATATGGCCAGGTACAAATTGAGTAAATGAATTTACTACTGCAATAACAGGCATTTTCATTTGAGCTGTAGTCATGCCATTGGCTCTCCAAAGAGCTCTGGCACCTGCCATTCTTTTTCCTGTTGTTGTTTGATTGCTTCTTAGTGGAATCATTTTTTCATTAATTAATTATATATAAAAGCTTCGCTTCCCGCCTTTTCCAAAATCTGGTTAAAGCAGGTGATAAAAATATGCAGTAACTAGATTTTAGGTTGTGGTAATAATAATAATGAGTAGAATAATAATGGCTAAAGAGATAATAGACCATACAGAGAGCATCATAAAATAGACAGAACTAGTACTGAAAGAAACAGTGCTGCCATTGTTCTGTGATAATTTGAAAGATGTGTGCTCTCTTTTCATAAGAAACTTGTAATATCTATCTCTAATGTTGGTGTAAAAGTATAAAAAAATATGATTCAGCAACACTTTGTAACTAAAAATTATAAGAATATTTATAATTTATATTTAAACTGCTTATTTACAAATTATTAGCAAATGATAAACTGCAACCATTATTTTACACTATTGTTGTAAAAAAGTGTAGAATAAGACTCTCTACAATTGTTTTCCAATTGAAATAATTGATCTGTTCAACAAATTGGGATAGTAATACGTTATTAGTACATAATAAAAGAAATTATGAATTTTTAATTCGTTTGATATGTTTAAAGAATATAATCCATTACAAGAATCAATGTTCCAAGTTATTGATAACCATGGTAAGGTTATTAATGATAAATGGATGCCTAAGATAGAAGATAAACAGTTGCTCAAGTTCTATAAAGATATGCTCTTTGCAAGAACAGCAGATTTACAAATTGTCTCCTATCAAAGGCAGGGCAGAATCTTTACTTACCCTCCTAACTATGGGCAAGAGGCAATTGCTGCTGCTGCAGGTGTTCATATACGCGAAAACGATTGGCTTGTGCCTGCTTTTAGAGAGATGGGTACAATGTTGGCAAAAGGGGTTACTCTCAAAGAGTTATTCCTCTACTTTATGGGCTACGAAGATGGATCGGCCTTCACAAAAGCTAAAAACACCCTTCCTATAAGTGTCCCTATTGCGTCTCAATTACTGCATGCAGCAGGGTTGGGATATGCTATTAAATACAGTAAAAAAGATGAGGTGGTTTATGGTTTTGTTGGCGATGGAGGAACCTCCGAAGGTGATTTCCATGAGGCTCTTAACTTTGCTGGTGTTTGGAGTGTTCCTGTTATATTTATTATTCAAAATAACCAATACGGAATCTCTACTCCTACTCATATGCAAACAGCATCTAGCTCTTTAGCCGTAAAAGCTGTAGCCTATGGAGTTAAGGGAATCAAGGTAGATGGAAACGACTTTTTTGCTATGTATAAAGCAATTGAGGAGTCTGTTAAAGTGTGCCGAGATGGAAAGGGGCCTGTTTTAATTGAGGCCGTCACCTACAGAAAAGGGGCACATACCACATCTGACGATCCTACTAAATATAGAACTAAAGAAGAAGAAGAGATGTGGGAAGAGAGAGACCCTATGAAACGGATGAAAGCCTATCTTATCTCTAAGAAGCTCTGGAGCGATAAAGAGGAAGAGAAGATAATTCCACAATACAAAGAGGAGGTAGATAGACAGTTTATTGAAGCTGAAAACTATGGTCCCTACCCTAAAGAAGATGTTTTCAAATATCTCTATGCCGATACTCCAGACGATCTTAAAGATCAAGAGCATGAGTACGATAGATTCCTTCAATGGAAAAATTCAAAGCTTAAGTAATAATATTCAAATAGAATTATAATATGAAAATAATGAATATGGTCAATGCTATTAATGATGCATTGGATATAAAATTAGCAGAAGATAAAAGTGTTATAGTATATGGAGAAGACGTTGGTGTAGAGGGAGGCGTGTTTAGGGTTACAGAGGGACTACAGAAAAAACATGGCGTTGAAAGGGTATTTGATAGCCCTTTGGCCGAATCTGGAATAGTTGGTACTGCTATAGGTATGGCAGTTGCTGGTCTTAGACCGGTAGTAGAGATGCAATTTTGTGGCTTTATTTACCCTGCTTTTAATCAAATAATTAGCCATGCTACTCGTATGCGTAACCGCTCAAGAGGGAAGTTAGAGACCCCTATAGTTATTAGAATGCCCTATGGAGGTGGGATTAATGCTCTAGAGCACCATAGTGAAAGCATGGAGGCCATATGGGGTCATATACCTGGCCTTAAAGTTGTTGCTCCCTCTACTCCTCACGATGCAAAAGGGATGTTAATCTCTGCAATAGAGAGTAACGATACTATCTTGTTTATGGAGCCTAAGAGAATCTATAGAGCAATTAAACAAGAGGTAGCCGAGGGTAAATATACTATTCCACTAGGTAAAGCTAATTTAGTTACGCAAGGGAAAGATGTAACTGTAGTTGCCTATGGTGCTATGGTTAGAGAGGTTCAAAAGGCTATTGTTATGGCTAAAGAGGCTGGCATTAGTGTAGAGCTCATAGATTTGCGTTCTATTTACCCTATAGATAAAGAGACTATTGTAAAGTCTGTTAAAAAAACAGGCAGGTTAATTACCGTTACAGAGGGGCCTAGAACCTATGGTGTAGGGTCTGAAATTAGCCAGATTGCTCTTGAAGAGGCTTTCCTTCACTTGGAGGCACCGCCTGCAAGAGTAGCTGGGTTTGACGTAATAGTGCCTCTGCCTAAAGGTGAGCATCACTTTATGCAAGACCCTTATAAGATTTTTTATGAAATAGAAAGAACTGTAAAATATTAGTGTTATGAGATATATTTTTAAATTTCCAGATATTGGAGAGGGTCTAGAAGAGGGAACTATTGTTGAGTGGCATGTAGAGAAAGGGCAATCTGTAAAGATGGGCGACTCTCTTGTAACAATGGAGACAGATAAAGTGGTTACTGCAATTCCATCTCCAAAAAATGGTGTAATTGCTGCTAAATTTGGAAAGGTTGGAGAGATTATTAAAGTTGGGGCTGCTTTGGTAGAGATTGAGATGGAGGGGTTAGAAGGAGAGGCTGCTGTAGAGGAGGCTGCTAAACCTGTAGCAGAACCAACCAAGGTAGAAGCTGTAGAGGAAGAGGGTGCTGGCGTTGTAGGAACTCTAGAAGTTGCAGGTAACAGTATTGTTCTTTCTGCTAGTAAAGAGGGAGTTGATTCTTCTAAAAAGGTTGGTTCAAGTTCTAGCAAAAAAGCTCTTGCTACACCTGTAGCACGCGCTATGGCTAAAGATTTGGGCATAGATATTAATATGGTTAAGGGTACAGGCCCAGGTGGTAGAGTTAGAAAAGATGATATTGAGAATTATGGTAAAGACTTTTCTAAAGATTCTAGCCAATACTCTGTTTCTGATAGAGACTCTTCTGGTAAAAATGAGGTAGAGAATTTGGTAGAGATTGAGCCTCTTTCACAAATGAGAAAGACAATTGCCAAGAATATGTTGCAGAGTAAACACAATGCAGCACATATGACTATTTTTGAAGAGGTAGAGATATCTCTGCTAGATAGTATTCGAAAAAACTATAAAGAGCCATTTTTAAAAGATGGTGTAAAGCTCACCTATCTTGCTTTTATTGTTAAGGCTGTGGCTATCTCCCTTAAAAAATTTAGAGCACTTAATGCTCAAATGGATTGGGATGGTGGTAATATGATTTACAAACGTTACTACAATATTGGAATTGCTACCGATACTCCTAAGGGGCTAGTGGTTCCTGTAATACGCAATGCCAATGAACTTTCAATTAAAGAGATTGCAGCCCAAATAGGTACTCTTTCTACTTTGGCAAAAGATGGTAAACTAACTATGGAGCATATGAAAGATGGTACTTTTACAATTACTAGTTATGGTGGTATTGGTGGTCTTTTTGCTGTTCCTGTTATTAATTACCCTCAAGCTGGTATTTTGGGAGTTGGTAGAATTTCTAAAAAACCTGTAGTTAAGGGAGATGAAATAGTACCTGGCTTGGTTCTACCTCTCTCGCTAAGTGTAGATCACAGAATTGCCGATGGTGGCGATACTGCTCGCTTTATAAACAGTGTAATGGGCTATTTGGCAAACCCTGTATCACTTTTAATGGACTAAAATATGGAGAGTAAAATTATGTATGATTTAATAATAATAGGTTCGGGACCTGCTGGTTATGTGGCTGCTATTCGTGCAGGGCAAACTGGTCTTAAAACTGCCATAATTGAGAGGGATGTAATTGGTGGTATGTGTCTTAACTGGGGTTGCATCCCTTCAAAGTCTCTTATGGAGAGTGTTAAACTCTATCAAAGAGTTCTAAAAGATGCAGCTCGTTTTGGTATAGATGGGATAGACAAGAAAGCTCTCTCTTTTAATTGGAATAAAGCTATTAAGAGGAGTGACGGTATTGTCAAAAAACTTACTGGTGGCGTGGAGTTTTTATTAAAGAAAAATGGGGTAGAGATAATTAAAGCCTCGGCAAAAATAGTATCTGCAAAGAGTGTGTTGGTAGATAATAGGCTTCTTGAGGTAAAAAATATAATTATTGCAACTGGCTCCTCTTCTGTAAAAATTGAAAATAAGTATGAAAACCTTGTGATTGAGCCAGAGAAGCTATTTATAGAGAGAGAAGTCCCAGAGAATATAGTGGTTGTTGGGAAAACTCCTGTTGCTGTTGAGCTTGCCCAGGGTTTTAATTTTATGGGTAAAAAGGTAACTTTAGTTTCAGACTCTTTGGGTATTATGCCTAAGGCAGATAGCTATATTAGTAACTACATTCTTAGTAAACTAAAGAAAGATAGAGTTAAAGTTTTATTTAATAAAGAGTTAACCAACACTTCTGGTTTGTGGAAAGAGGGTGTTCTCACTCTAGATAATGAAGAGATTCTTTGTGATCTAATTATTAATGCTAGCGATAGAAAGGGGAATATAATTGAATCCCAAGTTGAGCTTGAGTGGGAAAATGGTTACATTAAAACAGATAACAACTTTGAAACCTCTGTTAAGGGTATTTTTGCTGTTGGAGATGTTAATGGTATAAGTATGTTTGCCCATGTAGGCTCTGCACAAGGCCTTCATGTTGTGAACCACCTAAATGGCATTGAAAACAGTTTAGATCTTAATAAGATTCCTATGAATATGTACACCGTACCAGAAGCTGCCCAAATTGGTCTTACAGAAGAGGCTGCTAAGGATGCAGGGCACGATTATAAGGTGAGTGAGTTTCCTCTCTCGGCCAATGGAAAGGCTCAAACAGAGGGTAATGCCGAGGGTTTTATTCGCATTATTTCCGATAAAAAATATGGCGAGGTGTTGGGGGTACAAATTGTGGCTCCAAATGCTACCGATATGATTAATGAGGCTTCGGCATACATGCAGCTAGAGTCTACTATTTACGATATTGCAAATACAATACACACCCACCCTACTGTTTCTGAAGTATTTATGGAGGCTGGCTTTGAAGCTGTAGATAAAGCAATTCATAAATAGAATCTGTTTTATTATAGAGAATGATTTTAAATAAGCTAACACTAAATAGTTACACACTACCCGACTCCTCTATTATGGAGCCGGGTTTTAGTGGTAACTTCTACCTATGGCAACCAGATAATATCTATATTGTTCTGGGGAGGGCAAATAATATTGAGACAGCTGTAATAGAAGAGAATGTTCTGCTAGATAATATTAAAATTTATAAAAGACCCTCTGGTGGAGAGAGTGTTGTACTCTCTCCTAATATGTTGGTTTTCTCTTCTAAATTTGAAAAAGAGAGGAGTAAAAAACCCAGCGACTACTTTGCTGCTATAAATAGTTCTCTTATAAAAGAACTCTCTTCACTTGGAGTGAGAGAGCTATACTCTAAAGGCATTTCAGATATCTCTATAAATAATAAAAAAATAATGGGCTCTTCTATGTATCTAAATGGAGGGACTCTTTTTTACCATGCAGTGCTGAATATTTCTGAAGATGTTAATTTATTGTCTCGTTATTTGAAACACCCCTCTAGAGAGCCAGACTATAGAGTAGGTAGGCCTCATAATGATTTTGTCACATCTATCTACAAAGAGGGCTATAATCTAGAGTTTGGGTCTATTAAAGAGGCTGTAGTAGAGGCTTTTAACACATTACACAATAAACTTAGTGTAAATACCAATTAATTATAGTAGCTTTGCAGCTTCGTTCTACAAAGCCGTTGTATCTATTTATATTTAACATCGTTTTTGTAAAATAGAGTAAAACAACGCAAATATCGTAAATACAATTCATGACATTTAAAGATTTAAAGATTATCGAACCTGTACTGAAGGCTTTGATAAACGAGGGGTATACTATCCCTACGCCAATTCAGGAGCAGGCAATTCCTATACTATTAACCGGAAGAGACGTTTTGGGATGTGCCCAAACAGGTACTGGTAAAACAGCTGCTTTCTCCATTCCCATTATTCAAAAGTTATATTCTCAAATTGAGAACAATAGTAATGGAAAAGGTAAAAAGCAAAAAAGACGCATAAAAGCGCTTATACTTACCCCAACAAGAGAGCTAGCCTCTCAAATTGAAGAGAGCTTTACTAACTATGGTAAATTTACCTCACTTAAACATACTGTTGTTTTTGGTGGAGTAAGCCAGAGAGCACAAACAAATGCTCTAAAACAGGGAGTAGATATTTTAGTGGCAACCCCAGGCCGCTTATTAGATTTAATGGGGCAAGGTTATATCAATCTTAGGGAGGTTGAATTCTTTGTACTTGACGAGGCAGATAGAATGCTTGATATGGGCTTTATACATGATATAAAGAGAGTTATTAGTGCTATCCCACAAGAGAGGCAAACATTGCTCTTCTCTGCAACTATGCCAAAAGAGATTTCAGATTTAGCTGCTTCTCTTTTACATGAACCAGTAAATATTGAGATAGCTCCAGAGGCTGCTACTGTAGATCTTATAGACCAACATCTCTATTTTGCGAATCGTGAAAACAAGACCTCGCTTCTTATAGATTTAATTAAAGAGAAAAATGTAGAGAGTGCTCTTGTTTTTTCAAGAACTAAACACGGCGCAGACAAACTTACAAAAAGCCTTGCTAGAGCAGGTATTAATGCCGATTCTATTCATGGAAATAAGTCTCAAAGTGCTAGACAGAAAAGTCTTTTAAATTTCAAAAGACATAAAACCAGAGTTTTAGTTGCTACAGATATTGCAGCTAGGGGTATAGATGTTAGTCAGATTTCTCATGTGTTTAACTACAACCTCCCAGAAGATCCCGAGACTTATGTTCACCGTATTGGTAGAACAGGGCGTGCTGGCCACGATGGTGTAGCTCTCTCTTTCTGTGACACCTCTGAATTAGGGCTTCTTAAAAGTATTCAAAAAATAATTGGTAAAGATATTCCTGTTAATCATGAACATGATTATGAGTGTCAGTCATGTATTCAAAAGGTAGAACGTGGGCAAATGAGCGCAACACGTGCTCCTAGAGGTGGTAAACGCCAAAAAGAGAAAGCTGGCTCTTGGGAAAGTGGTAACTCCAGAAACAGCGGCAGCAGCAGAAGTAGCACTA
>Ga0265294_10003612_pt1 | contig 19700 bp, 17 predicted proteins | sample MunlanPumphouse3_FD_192504 | JGI IMG/M metagenome (GOLD analysis project Ga0265294, IMG submission 192504) | Groundwater microbial communities from a municipal landfill in Southern Ontario, Canada - Pumphouse #3 | ecosystem: Environmental > Aquatic > Deep subsurface > Groundwater | place...
TGTAACGGTATTTTAGGACGAGACAATTATTATATAATAAAAGCGCCTTCAGTAAGAAGGCGCTTTTTTATTTAGGACATTGTCAGTTTAAATCAATTATTTCTTTTTACCCTGATTAGCAACAGCATCCATCAACTTTTTGATGACTTCAGGATCTCCAAGGAAGTAATCTTTTACGACGTTCAAATTATTGTCAAATTCAAAAACATAAGGAATACCTGTAGGCAAGTTTAATTGTGTAATATCCTCATCCGAAATATTTTTCAGATGTTTAACAATTCCGCGCAAACTATTGCCGTGAGCTGCAACAATTATTTCGTTGTGATCTTTCAGGCTTGGAAGGATTGTATCATTCCAATAAGGTAAAATACGATCAACCGTATGTTTTAATGCTTCGGTAAGAGGTAGATCTTGTTCACTAACACCCTGATAACGTGCATCCTCAAATGGTGAACGCGGGTCGTTTTTTTCAAGTGGTGCAGGTGGAACATCATAACTACGGCGCCAAACATGAACTTGTTCATCACCAAATTTATCAGCTGTCTCAGCTTTATTCAAACCCTGCAACACACCATAATGCTTTTCATTCAATCGCCAAGTCTTCTCAACCGGAATCCAATCAAGATCCATTTGGTCTAAAACAATATTCAATGTTTTTATTGCACGTTTCAGATAAGATGTATAAGCTTTTTCAAAATGGAAACCCTCTTTCTTCAACAATTTACCTGCTTCAGCGGCTTCTTGCATACCTTTTTCCGATAGATCCACATCTGTCCATCCGGTAAAACGGTTTTCTTTATTCCAAACGCTTTCGCCGTGACGAATTAAAACTACTTTTTTCATACGTTATTGTCTATTTTTAATTGATAATTGCATATTAAGCAGACAAAACTACAAAAAAATAGTGTAATTAGAAATTTGTGCTTATTTAAAGATTTATAAATTGATAAAAGTGAGTATCTATATCCAATTACACATCTTAAATTTCACTAAACTTATATCGGACCATAGTGAGAGTTTCACGGAGGTTGTATAAAGGTATTCTGCTGATTACATAAAAGGATAGAAACATTAAATAATGCGACACATAGGAACCACCTTTTTAAAGAAATTATATAAATAAATTGGACAAACATTAGAACTTTACATTTCTTCTACTTATATTTGAGATAATTTATTTTATTAGCCTTATGAATAAAAAGCAAATTACGCTAAAAGATATTGCAAAGGCACTGAATCTATCTCCATCAACGGTTTCTCGTGCCATGAATAATAATCCGGCAATAAGCGTGGAGACAAGGGATCAGGTTCAGAGATATGCCGAGGAGCACAAGTATAAACTAAACACTTTAGCCTTTCAATTACGTACAAAACGCAACAATACAATTGGGGTTATTGTACCAGAAATTGTGCACTTTTTCTTCTCTTCAGTTCTGGCTGGAATTCAAGAAGAAGCAGAATCAGAGAATTATAATATCCTGATTTGTCATTCAAACGAGGATTATAAAAAAGAAGTGAAAAGCGTTGAAACGCTTATTGACGCTCGCGTTAGCGGAATACTTGCCTCTCAGTCTAAAAACACAAATCAGTATAATCATTTCCAGGAAATCATTGATAATGAGATACATTTGGTATTCTTCGACAGGATTTGCACCGGCATAAACACAGATAAAGTGGTGGTCGATGACTATGCGGGAGCTTTTAATGCAGTAGATTATCTGGCTAAAACGGGTTGTAAAAGAATTGCCTTTTTAACATCCAGTTCTCAAATGCCCATTGCAAGTAACAGGCGCATGGGTTACGAAGATGCACTCCGAAAACATAAAATCGTTGTTGATAGATCTTTAATTTTTACATGTGATACACGCGATTTAGCATTTAAAGTGATTCCTCAAATTCTACAAAGCACAAATATTCCGGATGCATTTTTCTGCATAAATGATGAAGTGGCAGCTTATTGTTTACAAATGGTAAAATCGTTCGGATTCAGGGTCCCTGAAGATATCTCAATTTGCGGATTTACCAACGGATATATAACAGAAGTGACTGATCCGGAGCTCACTACAGTCGACCAGCACGGACATGAAATGGGAAATGAAGCAGCAAAATTACTCATAAATCGTATAGAGGGGAAAGAAACAAAAAATGGCATTGTTAGTAAACTAATTAAAACAGAACTTATTCGTAGGGGGTCAACTCGGTAAAAAACAATCACTCAATGCACTCGATTGCATAGAAAAACACATGGTTGATCAAAATTCATTCAAACACGATTCATAAATAACTTTATATTTGTGGAAATATCGTTTTAAAGAGTCATAGAAAAACATTGTATGAAAAAAAGACACCTTTCATTTTGGGAAATTTGGAATATGAGCTTTGGATTTATGGGAATCCAATTTGGTTTTGCATTGCAAAATGCAAACGTTAGCCGTATATTTCAAACACTTGGGGCAAGCATGGATGACATTCCTATCCTTTGGATTGCAGCACCCATCACCGGGTTGATTGTTCAACCCATCATTGGCCACTTTAGTGATAAAACATGGAATCGATTCGGACGAAGAAGACCTTACTTTACTGTAGGGGCAATTTTGGCTTCACTGGCATTGATTCTTATGCCAAGTTCACCATCTCTTTGGATTGCAGCAGGAATGCTTTGGATTCTTGATGCATCAATCAATATCTCTATGGAACCGTTCCGCGCTTTTGTTGGCGACAACTTGCCAACTGAACAGCGGACAATGGGATTTGCCATGCAGAGTTTTTTCATTGGAATAGGTGCGGTTATCGCTTCAGTATTACCTTGGATGCTGGCCAACTGGTTTAACATCTCAAACACTGCTGAGCCGGGAATTGTTCCACAAACAGTGAAAGTGGCATTCTACATTGGTGCCATTGTTCTACTATGTTGTGTGCTTTACACGGTTTTCACAACCAAAGAGTATTCGCCCGAAGAACTGGCTGCATTTGAAGAGGACAAAAAACAAACAACTGGTTTATCTTATTCAGAAAAACCGCCGGTAACTTCAGGGGAATTTATCAAGAAGGGTTCAATTTGGGGAATCATTGGTTTGGTAGCATCTTTAGCGGTTCTTGTCTATAAGTTTGATAATCAACTATATATCGTCACTGGACTACTTTTGGCATTCGGCTTAATCCTTCTCTTTTCAGGATTGATAAAGAAAGTGAGTTCAAAGCAGAACGGGATGATTGAAATCATGAACGACCTGCTTCATATGCCAAAGACAATGGGACAATTGGCTGTGGTTCAGTTCTTTTCATGGCTTGCATTTTATACTTTATGGATATACACAACACCGGCAATAACACAACATATCTACGGAACGTCAAATACAGAGTCCATATTATACAACGAAGGGGCTAATTGGGTAGGCGTACTTTTTGCCGTATATAACGGGGTATCAGCCATTTCTGCATTTCTATTGCCACTCATTGCTAAACAAATCGGACGCAAGGCAACGCATTCAATCGCACTTGCAATTGGTGGTATATCGTTCATCTCTTTTTTCTTTATGAAAAATCCAACCATGCTTCTCATCCCAATGATCGGAATAGGTTTCACATGGGGAAGCATTCTTTCAATGCCTTATGCTATCTTAACAGGCTCATTACCTGCAAATAAAATGGGCACATACATGGGAATCTTCAATTTCTTTATTGTCATTCCTCAGATTTTAGCAGCAAGCATCCTCGGATTTGTTACGCGCATATTCTTTAACGGACAAGTCATTTATGCAATGATTCTTGCAGGAGTTTCATTGATCATTGGTGCTTTGTCTGTATATTTTGTGCAAGACAAGGATGATATATACAAACTAAAAAAACACTAAATTCAATATTGATATGAGAAAAATTATCTGGCTGATTACCGTACTTGTATTACTTGCTTCATGTAATAATAAAAAGCAACAGAATAATGTATCTGCAGAAAATCCTTCAGCTCATTCTTCGTGGGTTTATGATGCAACTATCTACGAAGTAAATGTTCGCCAATTTACTCAGGAAGGGACTTTTAATGCAATGGCTGAGCAACTTCCACGTCTAAAAGATTTGGGTGTCAATATCCTATGGTTCATGCCCATTCAACCTATTGGTGAGTTGGAAAGAAAAGGGACATTGGGTAGTTATTATTCAATCAGCGATTATAAGGGAATAAACCCCGAATTTGGCTCAATAGAGGATTTTAAAAACTTGGTAGCTAAAGCGCATGATGCTGGATTCAAAGTTATTCTGGACTGGGTTGCTAACCATACTTCAAGAGATAATATCTGGCTGAAAGATCATGCGGATTGGTATATAAGAGATAGCCTGGGAAATATTCCGGTTCTTTATGACTGGACCGACATCGGTGAGGTGAATTATGATAATGCTGATATGCGGGCTGAAATGATTCAATCAATGCTTTACTGGATTAATGAGGCTGATATAGACGGATTTAGATGCGACGTGGCTTCTGAAGTACCTACCGACTTTTGGCAGACTGCCAAGGATACTTTGAAGGCTCACAAACAGGATATCTTTATGTTGGCTGAAGCTGAAAAGCCGGAGCTAAACAACTCTGTTTTTGACGCTTACTATGCATGGGATTTTCATCATAAAATGAATATGGTGGCTCAGGGAAAAGAAAATGTGGATTCGTTACGGTCTTCTTTGCATAGAATGCAGGTGAATTTCTCTAAATCGGCTATTCCAATGTATTTTACTTCTAATCATGATGAAAATTCGTGGAATGGAACGGAGTTTGAACGCATGGGCGACGCGGTTCGTTCTTTTGCTGTGCTCTCTTACGTTCTTCCGGGTATGCCACTGATTTATAGTGGACAGGAAGCGGGATTCAATCGCCGACTCCAATTCTTTGAAAAGGACAGCATCGATTGGGTGGATAAAGATGGCTTCACAAATTTCTATAAGTCGCTGAACGACTTAAAGAAAAACAATTCGGCTCTTGATACACAAGAACTTGGTGGGGAAATGATTGAAATTACAAATGATAAACCGCAATCGGTTTGGTCTTTTCAACGGGTAAAGGATAATAACACGATTGTATGCGTATTCAATTTCAGTAAAGAACCTCTAATGGTTACATTTACAGATGAACTTCCTGGAAAAGGGTTTAAAACGCTTGGAAATGAATTGGCTGAACCCGTAATAAAAATGGAATTAAAGCCTTGGGAATATAAGATATTCTACAAGAATTAGTTTTTTGTCATCTGGTTAGTTGGGCCTCCAAAACAATATATATTATTGTTCTGGAGGCTTTCCTTTATTTAATCTTAATAATATTTATAGCCTAATGCACCAATTTTACAGTCGTTTAGCTATGAGAGTGGATGAATATTATTTAAACTACCATAAAGATTAAAGTATTCTTTTTCAAGTTCATCTCTAAACTTTGGATGTGCAATCTTGATTAATTCCTTTCCTCTTTCACGTAAACTTAATCCGCGAAGGTGGGCAATTCCGTATTCAGTAACAATATAATCTGCATCGTTGCGCGATGTAGTTACGGCAGCTCCTTGCTTCAGGAACGGTACAATTCGGGAAATCTTATCACTCGCGGCAGTCGACGGTATTGCCATTATCGATTTTCCTCCTTTTGATAATCGGGCTCCCTGAACATAATCCACTTGCCCTCCCGTTCCACTATATAAACGAGTGCCAATACTTTCAGATGCTACTTGACCGGTAAAATCAACTTCAATACATGAATTTATACACACCATATTATCGTTCTTGGCAATATTATGTGGATAATTTGTGTAATCCACAGGATAGGCTTCAAGCATAGGGTTATAGTGTGCAAATTCATATGTCTCTTTGTCGCCGATAAGAAAAGTAAATATGATTTTATCTTTATGGAAAGTTTTCTTGTGACCATTGATAACGCCCTTCTTCACCAAATCTACTATCCCGGGAGTGAACAACTCTGTGTGGATACCTAAATCTTTTCTATCGTCTAGTAACGAAATTACTGCATCGGGAATAGACCCAATTCCAATCTGAAGGGTTGAACCGTCATCAATCAATGATGAGCAATATCTTGCGATTTTGTTCTCTAAATCTCCCCTTTTCGATTTAATCATCTCCGGCATGGGACGAGAAACAGGTACAATCTTGTTTAAGCTTGTGATGTGGATTTTGTTCTCGGGACCCATAGTATGTGGCATCTTATCGTTCATCTCTGCGATAATCAGTTTTGCATTTCTGCACGCGGCAACTATATAATCTACCGAAACTCCAAAACTACAATAACCAAAATCGTCGGGGGGAGTAACTTGCACAACTGCCACGTCTACCGGGAAAGATTTAATATCGAACATTGCCGGTAGTTGATGAAAAAAACAGGGATAAAAGTCGGCTCTCCCGCTGTTCACTGCTTCTCTTGATGCTTCATCAATAAAGCTTGATTTCAATCGGAAATGCTTTTCCATGCCAGGGGCAAGGTGAATTGGATCTCCAACAAAAAGCATGTGATAAATAGAAACATTAGAGTACTCTTCTTTATGAGCTACAAGCGCCTTGTTTATCTCGGTTGGCGCCGCTGCAGCATGACTGTATACGAGATTATCACCCGATTTAATTACCTTTATTGCTTCTTCAGCTGTGCAGGTATTCGAACGCAAATGTTCTTTCCAATTCATTAAGATTCAGTTTGTTTAGTTTAAAATAATAGCATAATAAGGTGATACAAAAATACGAAAAGAAACTATTATTCTGATGTTTTTTATGCCAAATTTAAGAAAGTACTTCTAATATCGTTAAATAGAAGGTTGATCTATTAAAGTAAGCGACCAAGAAAAACCATCACTTATTTGTGATGGTCTAATAATGTATAATCTATTAATTAGTACTCTTCCTCGTCAAAGAAGAAATCTTCTTTACTGGGATAATCCGGCCAAATATCTTCTATGGATTCATAAATATCCCCTTCATCCTCAATCTCTTGCAGATTTTCAACAACTTCAAGTGGTGCACCGGAACGTAGAGCAAAGTCTATCAGTTCATCTTTAGTAGCTGGCCAAGGTGCATCTTCCAATTTTGAAGCCAATTCTAATGTCCAATACATAAATTATTTATTCTTTGTTAATTACTTAAATATTATTAGATGCTTTTTTTAACGAAGCGCAAATATACAAAATATTTTAACTAATATGTTGTTCCCAATAAATTTCTTTACCCCTTTTATTGCTTTCTCTTCTTGCTAATACAAAAAAGTAATCAGACAACCGGTTCAAATAACTTAGAACCGACTGATCTACAGGGTATTCATCTGCAACTCTATACACATTTCTCTCTGCTCTTCTGCAAATTGTTCTGCATATATGCGCTCTTGCTCCAACTTCACTACCTCCTGGCAGGATAAACCGCTTCAAAGGTGGAAGTTCGGCATCTAATCTATCAATTTCATGCTCTATCATTTGAATGGATTCCTCTGTAACGAGAGGCTTTTCTCTAGGTGGCATGGATTCTGTTTCAGTTGCAAGATTTGAACCGATATCGAACAATCTATTTTGTATAAACGACAAAATATCAACACTTTCCGGTTCCTCAATTGCACAAATCAACCAACCAATATGACTGTTTAGCTCGTCTATTGTTCCATACGATTCGAGTCGTATATGCGTTTTGGGCACACGTGTGCCACCAACAAGAGATGTTGTTCCCTTGTCGCCGCCTTTTGTATATATTAAACTCTTTTTCATTATTATCAATATGATTCAATTTATAACAAATAGTTTATTTTGTTATACTGAGAATTTATGATCGCTATTCCCGATTTCTTAAGATCGAAAGTAACGTTTAACCGCTGATCATCTGCTATTTGTCGCCAAATCTCTTCTGACTTATTATTGAAAATCCCTCGCAAATACCAGAAACATTCAGGATTGCTCATTCCAATCAGCTTGTCTAAAGACAAATCAGCATCATTAATTTGATTTATATCTAAGAAGATAGCATCAAACCTCTTGTCTATTAAATCTGTTACTCTTATTGACTTTATTCTGTCTTTTTCAATGTTTTGCAACAAAGTCCATGCAATATCATCAAAAGCTTCTTCTTTAACCAAAGATGTTATCTTGGCAGACGGATTTGCTTTTAAAACAAAAAGCGTTTGAATATTGTTTTCGGGATTAAACAAAAGAACTTGGTCCGACTTAAAAAAGTATGTCAGTCTGAATGCTAAACGATCGTCTTCTGTAATCAGGCTGGGCGACAACTGCTTATCGATCAGCGCTCTTTCTACATCTTCATAAGCATAATACACGTATTTCTCTCTGATAACATCAGTGATCAGTTTATAGGCAAAAGGTGAATGAACACCATGACCACCAGAACGAAGTGAGCGCTTTAATGATTCAGTCAATTTCATATCCTCTTGCTATAGAAATGATATCAAGACTTAACTATCAATGTAACAGCATAAGCAGTAATACCTTCTTCTCGTCCAACAAAACCCATTTTCTCAGATGTAGTTGCTTTTATTGAAAGATCATCTTCCGAAATTTCCATCACTTTGCATAACACTTTCTGCATTGATGGGATGTGTGGATTAATCTTGGGTTGTTCTGCACATATCGTAACATCTATATTGCCAATAGAATAACCTTTATCCTTTAGTAGATCGATAGTTTTCTTTAGAAGAATCTTACTGTCGATATTGCTGTATTCGGACGCTGTATTGGGGAAATGATATCCGATATCTCGTAAATTAGCAGCACCCAAAAGTGCATCACAAATGGCATGGATAATAACATCAGCATCGGAATGTCCCAATAAACCCTTATCGTGATCAATCTTTATTCCACCAAGCCAAAGTTCTCTACCTGACTGTAATTGATGCATATCATATCCAAAACCTACTCTAAATTTCATCATTCAAACAAGTTGTTTCTATTATTTAACCCTGAAATCAAGCAATAGTCTATCTTCTACATAGCCTTTTAAGTGATCGTTAATCTTTACAGGTCCAATCCCTGCAGGTGTTCCAGTGAAGATAAGATCGCCTATTTTCAAAGTGAAATATTTGCTCACATACGAAACAATCTTATCTATGGAAAAGATCATATCTTTAGTATTTCCATTCTGAACAGTATGATCGTTGATATCCAAATGGAAAGAGATATCCTGAATATCTTTAAAAACCGATTTGGGTGTAAAAGTGCCGATAGCAGCCGAATTGTCAAAACTTTTTGCGATCTCCCAAGGAAGTCCTTTTTCTTTAAGTGCGCGTTGCAGATCACGTGCCGTGAAATCTATTCCCACTGTCAATTCGTCATAATATCTATGAGCGAACTCTTCATCAATATTTTTACCCAATCTGTTGATTTTAATCACTATTTCAGTCTCATAATCAATCTCATCTGAGAAATCAGGAATAAAGAATGGCTTGCCGTTTTTGAGCAAAGACGTTTCCGACTTCATAAAGATCACAGGGTTCTCTGCTTTGAACGTCCGTTTCATTTCCTCGTTATGAGACGCGTAATTTAGTCCTATAGCTATAATCTTCATGCCTTTCCCTTTAACTGGTCTTCTTTTTCTTTCAATCGATTAAACATCACTGCCAAATGAGCATAAATTGATGTGTTTTGTAAAACGATATCATCAGGTACCGACACGCGGAATGGGGTAAAGTTCCAGATAGCATGAATACCGCAATCTATTAAAAAATCTGCTGTTTCTTGTGCTACCTCGGCTGGAACAGTCAAAATGCCTATCTCTGAATTTAATTCCGCATTCATACTTCTAAATGTATCGCTATGATAAACCGGAATATCATTTATTCTCTTTCCTATTATTTGTTGATTTATATCAAAACCGGCGATAATCTTTAATCCATATTGTTCCAGACCTGAATCAGCAAGGAGTGCAGCACCCAAACTTCCCACTCCAAACAAAACCGCATCATGTAACGATGTAAATCCTAAAAACAGCTCAAGAACATTAATAAGTTGGTCAATATTATAACCGACTCTGGTCTTTCCTGTAATATCCACATAGGACAAATCCTTCGCTATTTGCGACGAAGAAACATTTATCTTATTTGCTATTCCCGTTGACGATACATGTGATTCACCTTGCTTTTTCAACATTTTCACATACGCCAAATACCATGGTAACCGCCTTAATGCAGGCTCAGGTATATTTGGATTAATTTTGCTCAAATTGTGCATTTGTATTTGGTAATCAATATAATTTGCAAAGGTATTACTTTTTATGAATTTCACCCGATTAATAGCTTTATTTAAAGAAATAAATCCTTAATAGAAGGTTTTTATGTACCTTTGAAAGTGTGAAAATCAATTTAATTAATTTACATCTTATGCAATCTGTCAATTTAAAGCTTGTTTTACCATTCATTGGTGTAGCAACATTATCTTCTTGTGGAAGTACAAAGAATGTAGAAAATACTAAACCACTCAACATTATCTATATAATGACTGATGATCATACTCGCCAGATGATGAGCGCTTATGACAACCAACATGTCGAAACCCCCAATCTGGATAAAATTGCAGAAGGAGGTGTTCGTTTCACTAATGCTTTTGTTGCAAACTCCATTTCAGGACCCAGTCGTGCTTGTTTATTAACAGGAAAACACAGTCACAAAAATGGCAAAAAAGATAATTATACTTCATTCGACGGAAGTCAGCAAACGGTACAACAATTGTTGAAACAAAACGGATACCAAACGGCTATGATCGGAAAGTGGCACCTGGACAGTAACCCAACAAATTTCGATCACTGGGAAATTCTTCCGGGACAAGGAAGTTATTACAATCCCGATTTTATAACAGAAAAAGGGAGACACAGATATAAAGGTTATGCGACAGATATAATTACCGACTTAAGTTTGGATTGGCTTAAAAATGATCGCGATAAAACAAAACCGTTTGTATTGTTCTTGCACCACAAAGCAGCACACAGAAACTGGATGTCAGACTCAACTTATCTGGATGCATATGAAGATAAAACTTTTAAACTTCCCGATAATTTCTACGATGATTATAAAGGACGAATTGCGGCTTCACAACAAGAAATGAGCATTGCAAGTGATCATGATATGGATATTGTGAACGACTTGAAGATGTACCGACCGGGAGTTAAGACACGCCTTTCGGGCTCATTTGAAAATGGCGAATATGCAAGAATGGATTCAGCACAAAGAGCTGCATGGGATAAACATTATCAGCCTATTATCGATGATTTCTATGATTCAGATCTTAATGGGAAAGAATTAGCTGAATGGAAATACCAGCGCTACATGAAAGATTATGCCAAAACGATTAAATCTTTGGATGAGAATATTGGCAGAGTCCTCAAATATCTGGAAGACAATGATATGATGGACAATACTATCATCATTTACACCTCCGATCAAGGTTTCTATATGGGCGAACATGGCTGGTTCGATAAACGATTCATGTACGAGGAATCTTTTAGCACTCCGTTGGTAATGCATTTGCCAAAACAGTTTAAGAAACGAGGAGACATTGATCAGCTGGTTCAGAATATCGATTTTGCTCCTACTATGCTCGACATAGCAGGAGTCGTAATTCCACAAGACATTCAAGGAGTTTCTCTGGTTCCTCTTTTAAATAACAAAAAAGCTCCTAAAGATTGGCGCAAATCATTGTACTATCATTTTTACGAATTCCCGGGTGAACATGCTGTAAAACGACATTACGGAGTAAGAACTGAAAGATATAAGCTTATCCATTTCTATAACGATATTGACTCATGGGAACTATTTGATCTGAAAAACGACCCCAGTGAGATGAACAATCTTTTCGGAAAACCGGGTTATGAATCAATCACTAAAGATTTAAAAAAAGAGCTTAAACGTTTACAGGAGCAGTATGACGACCCGATTAGAGAACAAATTCCTTTACAATAACATTTGAGTGAATATGTCAGAAATACAATCTGAACAACACCCACTTACCCCTTTTTTACCGAAGGGAGCTAAAGCAATCATGCTTGGTAGTTTTCCGCCTCCAAAAACAAAATGGAGAATGGAATTCTATTACCCTAATTTCCAAAATGATATGTGGCGTATATTCGGATTAGTGTTTTTCGACAATAAAAACTATTTCATCCTTGAAGAGAATAAGTCGTTTGACAAAGATAAAATCATTGATTTCCTTAATGATATAGGGATTGCCTTGTACGACACAGCTCAGGTAGTACGCAGGTTAAAAGGAAATGCATCCGATAATTATCTGGAGATTGTTGAACCCGCAGACATTCAACAATTACTTAGAAAAATCCCCTCTTGCAACACCTTGATAACTACAGGCGAAAAAGCAACTGAAACACTTTGTTCGCTTTTCCCAACTGATATCAAGAAACCGGTAATCGGTAAGTTTGTGACTGTTAAATTTATTGAAAGGCAATTACGTTTTTACAGAATGCCTTCATCATCAAGAGCTTACCCTAAACCATTAGCTGAGAAAGCCGCAGATTACCGAAACTTATTCTCCGAGATAGGATTAATTTAATGGCGAAGTCCTTTACTGCTTTTCATTACTGCACGTATAGAACCAATTTTGAGTTTTGTATCAATAATAATTGGCACTTTATTAGAATCATTAGTCAGCGCTACATTAATAGCTTCCTCCTTATCCTCAAAAGCATCATCTAAGATTATCATTGTCAGCTGAATAGCTTCATATGTTTTGCCATCATCCGCTTTAACTTTTGATGTCCCTTTGTATCGAATATACATATTCACAAAACTTCTTCCCGATAAAAACTGTACGTACAGGTTTTCCCCCGGATGCAATCCAGAAAAATTCAGATTACGCGCATACGCGATAAGCGACAAATAATCGTATGTACATTTTCCCGTTTTCACCACCTCATCAAATTTAAGAATACCATTAAATTTGCGCATTGCCCTCACGGATATAGAGTTACCTTTATAAGTATAAAGCTGTCGCTCTTTTGAATAATCATTCCCTTCAAATGCATCCTTTGTAAACAAAAGCGGTTGAAGCTGCTTATTAACATAAGATAGGAGTGTGTCCTGAACAGTATAAATATTTCCCACCATTCCGGTAGTGTTTAGCATCAAGCTTATTTTGTAAGCATCCTGTCCGTTATAGTTTGTGTTAGTGGTTATTAACGACCCTACTCCACCTTTTGCATTAATCAATCCGTACCTGTAATACAAATTAAACGATATATTTTCTCCGCCATTAAAAGCGGTATTCTTCATTTTGCACTGTGCTACGGATGTTTGAAATAACAAAAGACCCGTAACTATGAATAATAATATAATATTTATCTTTTTCATTCTTAAAATTGCATTCCCCCCCCTTGACTTTTTCCAACGCTTCCACTATTTAGATATGGATTTTCGTTGCCTTGTATGGGGTTTTGTTTATTTTGATTCTGTTGTTCACGTTGTTCGTTCAAGTTCCGCCTTTTCTTTTCAACAGGTTTATTTTTGGTGACTTCCAGCGGTTTCTGCTTAAAAATATCCACTGCATTCAAATTCCAATCCTCACTATGATCCGAATAGGCCCTAATTTCGTAGCTTCGCGGATAGTAGTAAACCATTTCAGGTTTCCGTTTCAACATATAATCGCCTGTAGTCCACACACCATCATTATTATCATCAATAAAAAGACGTGCATAAATTTCACCCGGAAGTAAATCAAAAAAAGTTACTTCATTATTTATGACTCTCAATTTTCTAAAAGGTTTATCCGATTTATCCAGCAGTTCCACATATGCCGTTTTCCCTGTAGGAATTCCAGTGATGTTGAACATAAGATTTCCATATTCCTCCTCTTTCTTTATAGTAAAATCCTGTTCAATCTTATTGTTATATTTGCCATAATAGCTATTAACCGCAGCAGAATCTATTTTGAAATGATACGTATCGCCAAACTTCCATTTATGACTTAGTGTGAAGATGCGCGGACTAAGTGAATCAGCATAAAAAGTAAAGTCGATTGGTTCCATCAGCGAGTCCACCTTATGAAAGAGTTGAATAGCTGCAGTATCTAACTTATTTACAGGCTGTTCAAATTCAAGTCGGATATTTTGGAACACATCCAATGTTCCTTGGATATTTGTAATCACCGCCAAGAAATTAACAACTGGTTTTTGCTCCTTCTCTTTATCATCTTTCTCCTTTTTGGGAGTCTGTCGCGCTTTTGGTCTTTTATAATTAAAACTCAGTGTATCGGTTTCTATAAAGTCCTGATTCAGTGAATCCGTGCGGAGATAATTTAATTGAACAAGAATACTATCATTCTTATAAATATTAGAATCAGTAATCCAATATGATATGCTATCATTATCTGCACTACGTTCCGTAACATACCAATCATTTCCCCTATCTTCAGGAACAACAGGATTCAACATCGAAAAAGTAGGCATGGAAGTAGGTGCACCAAAAAAGATATCTAGTTTGTACGGTGTTGAGCGATCATTTTTCTGGAAATATTTTCTTTGAAAAGAAGAGTGAAACGCTGCCAACATCAAGTCGTCAGGGATAAATCTTGTATAATTCACCTGTTTAATAGTATCAATGGTGATGCTATCTTTAAAAACAGTGTCCTGACGTACCGCGGGCATAGATGAAGGGACAATGATCGAATCCATGAAAGCTACTCCCTCCTGTGGATTATCATACATATAATCCCTGTTCAAATCATCGAGAGCAAAAACATGATACTCGCCCGGAGCCATTCCACGAATGGTAAAATTACCGCGCGAATCTGTTCTGGATATCCTGTCAAATGGAAGCGAAGTAAATGCTGAATCATTCAAGTTGGCATGAATGCCTACATAAATACCGGCTAGCGGCTCAAGATCTTCTGCATTCAAAACTTTTCCCGAGATTGCTAATGTATCAAGGTGATCGCCGGTAGAAAAGGAATAAGAAAAATTTTCTAAAGGATTTTTTTCGTTGTTATCTACAATGGCATCTGTGAAATCAATCGTATAGGTGGTGTTTGATTTTAAAGAATCTTTGAGATTTACTACCACTTTTTTTCCGTATGCACGAATCTCTGGCATATTTTGTTGAGGTGGTGTAATAATAACCTTTTCCATAGGTTTTTCAACCATCACATTCTCATCAAACAATATTTCTATTTTGGGACTTGTTGAATTAAGTGCATTCAATGACGGAGAAGCATGAAGCAACCGGGGAGGTTTTTCGTCATACGAACCACCATCAGGCATACCAATGTTAGCACAAGAGTACACCAATATTAACAAAAGAAAGATAATAAAAGGAAATAAATATCTATGAATGTGTCGCATACCTGAATTTTTCGTACATTTTAAATGCAAAAATACAATCTTTTAATCTGATAGATACTTTATTTGGTTGAAAAATAACTAAAAAGCCAGTTTTGAGATGATTATTCACCTTTTGATGAAAGTAGAAAATATCCAATTTTACAATACAAACATTTTCGTTTTTCGCAATATTCCTTTCTCAATTGGATGAGTGCCTGCGTATCAAAGGCATTTTCAGGCACTATACCCGCATTACAAAAATCCTCAACAATGCCATTCCGTTCTGGTTTCAGATCATCAAGAATAGAAAACGCTCTATCGCAATATTTCTGAACATCAATTTTTTTACCATACGCAAATAACACCGGTGCCACTGTATTGATAAGAATAATGTTCAACGAATTACTCCCGGGAAATGTACTATGCTGAGCCGTAGCTTTCCCAAAAACATAATGCGAATGCCAATAATCCGAGACATTCACTCGAAAAAAAAGTCGCAATTGTTTGATATTTTCTATTTCTAAGACTGATGAAAACAAACTGCACGATTGTTGTAAAACAGCAGACAATTGAGCGATTCTTATTTGTGGAAAAGACTGTGGTCGCACCCTCAACGATTTGAACAAAAAAGAATCCAATGGTTTAAGCAAATATTTTTTCTGTAGAAAAAGATACTCGTTTCGCAGTTGCAAATAATACTCATCTTGTGGCACATCATCTTTCAACATTCCTGCCTGACCAAAGAGCAGCGCCTCAATTTGAAAAAGGCTGTTTCTATGTTTTTGAATTATGTTGTACGGCATACTAAGTGCCAATCTTTCAAAGGCATCCGAATTTAAACCGAAACCAAAGTTACGAGAAAGAAGAACGTAAAAAACATCATTCCACGCATTGTTAAATCGCTTTAAATTTTCATAGATATCAAGTGTTTTCCTTTCGAGACGTTCAATTGCCAACACATCAATCCACGACGAAAGCAAATTTTTTGGCACTTTGTTCAAGTGTCCCTGACAGGCTATTTTTTCTGGATTTTTCAGTAAAAATCTCGCTCTTGCACTCACTTTTTCGGGCACTGCTAAAACCATTTGAGGCACCGATTGTCCATTCTCATTAAACACCTCGCCATTGAGACATTCCACCACATGTAAAATAACAGAATTATAAGCTTTATCTACGTGGTGATGATGCTTGTTCCATTCGTCCGACTTAAGATGAATCTCCACATCACCGGCCCACAATGTTTTTCCAATCTTAATTTTAGCATTGAAGAAATCAGGTCCCGCATCCGTATTCATCAGTCCCCTATCAATCACTTCAACTGGCACACCTTCTGTTGTTCTCAGTGTTTCATGTCTATAAAGTTTATATTTCCAGACGTAGTGCAGAAGTTCTTCTTTTTCAACCATTTTTCATCGTAATTCAAACACCTCAAAATTAGGAATATTTTATCATTTTAACAATAAAATGCCACTAATTTCACAATTGAACCGGAAGTTGTCTCAATTTTCAACAACACATTGACAATAAATACATAAAAGACTAAACTCTCTTTTTTATGATTTTGGTAAAAATAAACTGATAATCTCATATCTTTGCGTACAAATCGACACGATATGCTAACTGATTCTGAAAGAAAAAAGATTCGTGATTTAATGCAAAAGGAGATTGTGCCCGCAATTGGCTGCACAGAACCCATAGCGGTTGCTCTATGTACGGCAAAAACAACAGAAATATTAGAAGATATACCTCAGACAATTGAAGTGTATTTGAGTACCAATATAATAAAAAATGCAATGGGAGTGGGTATTCCTGGCACTAACATGACGGGGTTGCCGATTTCAATTGCACTGGGTGCCCTGATTGGGAAATCTGAATATGGATTAGAAGTGCTAAAAGATCTAACAGCGACTGATGTTGAACGAGCGAAACTATATATTAAAGGAAAAAGAATTTCTATTCAACATGCCAAAACTGAACCTGATAATCTTTATATAAAAGTACTCTGTACATCGGGCGAAAACAAAGCTGTTGCCATTATCAGAGGTAGTCACACCTCATTTACTCGCTTGGAGAAAAACGGTAATGTGTTGATGGATAAAGATGTAGATGCTGAAGAAATAACGAAAGACGAAGTAATACTGACATTCAGAAAAGTATATGATTATGCGGTTAATGCACCATTGACTGAGATAGAGTTTATTTTGAAAGCAGCCAAAATGAATAAGAAAGTTTCTTTGGAAGCACAAAACCAGAGTTACGGTCACAATGTATCGAAAACAATGCTTAGTAAGACTGGGCTGATGTTATTCGGCGATAATTTGCACAGCAGGATGATAGTCGCTACCACCGGAGCGTGCGATGTGAGGATGGATGGTGCTATGATTCCGGTAATGAGCAATTCGGGAAGTGGTAATCAAGGTATCGCCTCCACTTTACCGATACTTACTTTTGCCGAAAATATCGAATGTACAAATGAACAACTTATCAGAGCCCTTATTCTCAGTAGCCTTACTATGATATATATCAAACAACTTATGGGTCGATTATCGCCTCTTTGCGGATGCGTAATTGCCTCAACAGGTTCAAGTTGCGGAATTACTTATCTTATGGGAGGGAATTATGCGCAGATTGAGTTGGCAGCCAAGAACATGATCGCCAACATCACGGGAATGATTTGCGATGGGGCTAAACCAAGTTGTGCGCTAAAGATTGCAAGTGGAGTATCCACTGCTACAATATCTGCAATGATGGCCATTGAGCATCAGGGTGTTTCTGCTCATGAAGGAATTATTGATGAAGATATTGACAAAACTATCCGTAATATGGCGCGAATAGGCAATAATGGAATGAAAAAAACGGATAAAATTGTGCTGGATATAATGACGAGAAAATAAAAGTTTTCTTTATTTCTCCTCTCACCCTCCTCTCACTATGCTCTCACCCTCCTCTCACTAAACAATTATAGAAACAGGCTATATATAAAATGAGGATATGCAAGAAATCTATATGATCGTTCCGCATATCCTCATAAATTCATGAAGATTGTTTGTTTACTTTTTTATTATATTTTTCCCAAAATAGAATCGATAGCTTGATTTAAACCGTCTGAATTTTTTCCACCTGCTGTGGCAAAATGGGGCTGACCTCCACCGCCGCCTTGGATAAACTTAGCGGCTTCGCGTACCATATTCCCTGCATTCATGCCTCTTTCTACTAAATCGGCACTCAACATAACGGTGAGGGTGGGCTTATCATGTAACGATGTACCGGCGACAAATAGCATGTTCTCTGTGAATTCTCCTTTCAACTGAAAAGCAATGTCTTTAACTATTTCTGGTGATATCATCCGAGATACTAACGTGAATACGCTTACTCCGTTGACTTCTCGTTTCATTTCTATGATGGTTTTTTTGAGCTTTTCAGTCTTTTCTTTGATGAATTCTTGAAGCTCTTTTCTCATTCCATCGTTTTCTTCAATGAGTTTCTTTAATCCTAAAATCATATCGGGAGAATTCAAAGAACTCTTTATCTCGTGCATCAAATCGTCTATCTTATACAGATAATCTTCACATCCTTTGGCGGTTACAGCCTCAATACGTCTGATTCCGGCAGCAATAGCGCTTTCATTTACGATCCTGAAGGTTCCAATGCGCCCGGTTGAAGAAATGTGGGTTCCTCCACACAATTCAATGGAATTACCAAAGCGTACTGTGCGAACATCGTCTCCATATTTCTCGCCAAACAGGGCCATCGCTCCATTTGCAATGGCTTCTTCTATGGGTACATGTCGTTGCTCTACTAACTTGTGGTCTTTGCGTATCTCTTTTGTCACATATTCTTCTACTTGACGAATCTCTTCGTCTGTCATCTTTTGGAAATGAGAGAAGTCAAAGCGCAATGCTTTATCTGATACATAGGAACCTTTTTGTTCCACGTGAAGCCCTAGTACTTCGCGCAATGCTTCATGAAGAAGGTGCGTGGCTGAGTGATTACATTCAATGGCAGTCCTTTTATCTGTGTCTATCAGCGCTTTAAAGGTTTCTCTGACATCCAAAGGAAGTTCGTTTGTGTAATGAACGGCTAAATTATTCTCGCGCTTTGTATCAAATACAGCTATTTTTTCTTTGTTAGAAATCAACCATCCTGTATCGCCGACTTGCCCGCCCATCTCGGCATAGAACGGGGATCGTGATAATACTATCTGATAAAATTCTTTGTTCTTTTGCTTTACTTTTCTATATCTGAGTATCTCGGTTTCGCTTTCAACTTCATCATATCCGCTGAATTCGGGTTCACCGTCACGGACTTGAACCCAATCGTCTGTCTCTACGACTGAGGCATTGCGGGCACGTTCTTTCTGTTTCTGCATCTCGACATTAAAGCCTTCTACATCAACACTCATATTATTTTCGCGG
>Ga0265294_10003615_pt1 | contig 19689 bp, 19 predicted proteins | sample MunlanPumphouse3_FD_192504 | JGI IMG/M metagenome (GOLD analysis project Ga0265294, IMG submission 192504) | Groundwater microbial communities from a municipal landfill in Southern Ontario, Canada - Pumphouse #3 | ecosystem: Environmental > Aquatic > Deep subsurface > Groundwater | place...
GCGCATGAGGCCGCTCTCGCACTCGATGCCGTGCAGAGGGATGAGTATTACAAGGACAACAAGGTAAATGTCACTGGCGCAGTCTTCAGCAGTCTTTTCCTTGGCTTCGGAATTGCACAGGATGCGATGGGAGACAGGACCGGATCTGCCTGGATCAGACCTCTGGACATCATCGGAATGTCAGGCGCAGTCACTGTAGGGTGCTTCTATCTGTTCTCATATCTTTTCACGGCGCCGTGGTACCAGAATGTGCCAGAAAGCGGCACGCTTTTCGATACCGAATTTGGCAGGCTCTGCATGTGGACAGGACTTGGATGCCTTGGGCTTTCTGCTGTTATGAGGATCATCGGCAGCATTAGATCCATCACCTGGGGCAACCGCTACAACGCAGCAATCAGGCAGGCTCTTGATCTTGATGTGGCGTTCGTGCCTTTCATCTCCGAAGACCATTCTGCCGGAATCCAGCTGTCGGCGAAGCTGAGCTTCTAGTCCTATTGAACTTTTGCTATTCTCAGGGTATCCTCTTGTTGTCTTTCTGTGCGTGGGAAGGCTTCAGGAGTTTGATTTTTATGATAGTTGGAGAATATGTGGACTGCTATCCGCCTGATGTCGACGGTGTAGGAATGGTGGTCAAGAGCTATGTTGAGAATCTGAACAGCATGGGGAATACTGCATACTATGTAGCGCCTCGAGGCAAGAAGCCTTATCCTGGCAACTTCCCGCTTCTTCAGTTTCCCAGCATTCCGATGATAGGAAAGGAACCTTATACGGTGGGCATTCCATATGTAGGGATGCAGTATAACTACGATATCAAGAGGGCAGGCTTCGAGCTGATTCATGTCCATTCGCCATTCAGCGCGGGGATGGAGGCCACCGAGAAGGCCTGGAAAGCAGATATTCCCCTTGTCACTTCATTCCATTCGAAGTACTACGATGATTTCCTGATCAAGACAGGCAGCAAGTTCATCGCAAGCAGCCTTGTAAAGCTCATCGTGCGGTTCTATGAGAAGTGCGACGAAGTCTGGACCGTGAACAACGCTACTGCTGATGTTCTTCGTGGCTATGGCTATGAAGGCGATATCGTGATCATGCCCAACGGGACCAATCTGTGGTATCCGACCGAAGAGGACCGCAAGGCTGCTCAGGATCTTTATCATCTTGGTGATGGAACAGTGTTCCTGTTCGTAGGACAGCATTCGTTCAAGAAGAACATAAAGCTCATCATAGAATCGCTTGAGGTGTACAGCAAGACTCATTCGGATTTCAAGATGCTTTTCGTTGGCCAGGGGCCTGATGAGAACGAGATGCATCGGATGATAGACGAGAGCGGGCTTCATGACAAGGTTGTCTTTGCTGGCCATATCTCTGATAGGAATCTGATGAAGCAGATCTACAGCAGAGCAGATCTGTTCCTGTTCCCGTCCCAATATGACACTATGGGTCTGGTGGTGCGCGAGGCTGCTGCGGCAGGCACTCCAAGCATCCTCATGCGTGGAAGCTGCGCCGCCGAGGGTGTCACTGACAATGTGAACGGCTTTCTTTGCGAAAATGACCCAGTCGATATGGCATCTCGCATAGATGCAGCTCTTCCAATGGCCGTCAATGTCGGTGAAGAGGCGCGCAAGACGATTCCTCTTGCCTGGTCAGAGGTTATGAAGATGGTGGTCGTGCGCTATCAGAATCTGATCGACCGGTTTGAAAAAGAAGGCTCGAGGCGCTGAGGCTCAGCCTTTTTCTGCGAGATTTATGAATACTTTCGCCATCTCGGCGGTGACGGCGCTGCAGGAGGCGTCGTCAAGGAACTGCGTCTCTTCCGTACCCTGCACGCCGGCGGCAAGGTTGATGCTGTAGGCGGCGGCAGCGAATTCTATGTCCATTTCTCTTGCAAGAACCGCTTCGGAGGCGCATGTCATTCCTATGACGTCGAAACCGAGACTGGAGAACATTGCAACTTCCGCTGCTGTTTCAAGCCGCGGGCCGTTCGTCTGCACGTATACTGCGTCGCTGCATACCGGTCCGTAGAGCGTTCCGGTTTCCTTTGCGCTTGCAATGATCTTCTCGTTCAGCTCAAGAGAGAAGGGCTGTGTCATGTCGGTGTGCACCGCCTTGTTGTCGAACATGGTGATCCCGCGTCCCGAGAGGTCGACGAACTGGGACAGAAGCCCCCATTTGCCCGGCTTGATCTTGCCGGTTATCGAGCCGACTGCGTAGATGCCGATTGCGCTGGTAATCCCGAGTTCCTTGATTGCGGTTATCTCGGCTTTGTAGTTGATCTTGTGCGGCGGCACTGTGTGCTCCGCTCTGTGGCGGGGAATGAAAACGACGTCTCCAAGCACGAATGCTTCGACTTCGCCGAAGCCTGTGATGATGCTTCTTCTTTCAAGGTTCTGATAGAAAAGTCCTGTTCCGGTCCCGCCGATGATCGCTTTCATCATGTTTCATTCCTCCTGTCAGTCTGCTATCCGGAATACGACTCGCTTGACTTTGTCCGGCTGTCCGGAGCTTGAGACTCCGAGTCTGTATGGTTCTCCGGGGAAGAAAACGGCGAAGCGTCCTTCTTCTCCCTGGTAAACTGCAATCGGGTCGCCGTCGATGGTTCCTGTGTCGGTTGCCTTGTCATAAGCAAGCAGCTGATCCCTGTTCTCTCTCCATGCAATGCTGAGCAGGTCGTGCCCTGAGAGCACTATTTCAATGACCGTCGTGTTCTTGTGGAACATGAACGGGTCGCTTTTGTTGCTTGTCTCGAATTCTGTGATCAGGTATGTCACATTTGGTTCGGGGGTCTTGTATGCTCCTGGTTCTTCCTTGTAAAGGTCGCCTCTGTCCATCGTCTCGATGACTGTCTTCATGTGAGGCACCGCCGGGACATAAAGCTCCAGGTTCGCAAGTGTATCGAATATCATCTGATTCCTCTCTTGTTCAATAATGCAGGATTCCAAGGCCAAAGTAAAGTTCTATGAATGAAAAAGATTGACTTGCGACAAGCGCTTTGAGCTCAAAAGAGCGTGGACCTCCGGAAAACATAGAGACAACTCCGGAAAAGATGTCGGACCTCCGGAAAACATAGAGACAACTGCGGAAAACATAGAGGCATCTGCGGAAAACATAGAGACAACTCCGGAAAAGATGTCGGATCTCCGGAAAAGAGCGTGCATCTCCGTACCGAATGGTTGAAGAATTGTGGAAATAGATTCAAGAATATTTTCGGGCATGACGTTGTCATGAAGAATGATTGAAACATTGATTGAATGGAATTGGGCACAATTGACTGAATGAAAAAGGCGGAACAACCATGAAGATCATTCCGCCTGAGTCGGAGCGAGAGGATTCGAACCTCCGCTATCCTGCTCCCAAAGCAGGCGCCATAGCCGCTAGGCGACGCTCCGATGTTGTGGCAAGCCACGAATAGAAAGTATATTGGAAACCTGTTTCAAGGTCAATATGATGATTCAGTCAATTGGATTTATGCAGCGGTTTTCTCCAAGAAGACCGGCATGCACACCCTGGGAAGTCAGCTGGATGCGGTCTCGGTGGGCGATCATCCACTTGTTGGTCTTGAACAGGATTGCGCTTTCGGGGTCGTATGATTCAGGCTTGAAAGAGAAATAAAGCTCAGTGTTCGTTCCAAGCGGCAGGACGATGATTGCCTTGAAGCCTGAGGAGAATACGCAGCATGGTGCGAGGTGAAGGATTTCCGGGTGAAGGGCGAAGGCCGATCCGCGCGGAACGTAGAAAGCCTCGGCGCAAGACGAGTCTATCGAGTCGAAGTCCTGGAAGAAGCGCTGTTTGGCAAGAAAAAGAACCAGATCCGTGACAGCTATGGTGAGCTCGGGAGACTTGTGGTACTCGAGGCCATTCATAGTGTGGTTCTGTCCATTGCAGTAGCCAATCTCGACAGCGGTGCCTCCGAAAAGCGTGGTCGCCGCGCTCATCGCATCAGGAAGATGGAAAGCCTTCACATCGGCTTCGTAGACGTTGTGGTCAAGAGCCTTTGTCGTGCGGTCGGCCAGAGCTGCAAGAGCAGTGTATGGGGACGGATCCAGAACGCGTCCGTATTCTGAGAATGAAGGATCGGTGATCTGGTGGATCTGGGTGAGGGGATTGGCTTTTCGAAGCTTTTCAAGGATTTCGTTAGTCTGCATTTGCTTCCTCCTAGAAGACAAGCATGAACACTCCTGTGACAAGGAGCGTGATGAACACAAGAAGCGAGAATATCTTCTCGTTGACTTTACCATGAAGATACTCGCCAGCGAAGATTCCGGCAATAAGGAACGGAACGAATTCTGCTGTTGCAATGGCAGTCTGGCCGGTGAACGAGCCTTCGATGAAGTATGTTGCAATCAGAATCGTGTTTAGCACTGACCAGAGAAGGCAGAGGGTGGCTCTGAACTGGCCTTTGTCATGAAGCTGGCGCTTTGCGTAGAGCACAACAAGCGGGCCGCCCGAAGAGAAAGCGCCGTGGACCACTCCGCCAAGTATCAGAAGGATGATATAGATCACCCATTCGCCGGCGGACAGAGGGCCTTGCTTGACAGGCTTCTTGAGCATGACGAGAAGGATCTGCCAGATGGAGACTGCGATGATGAAGGCAGCGAGTACCTTCTTCAGGACCGCTGTGTCCAGCGATCTGAAGATGTACATTCCAGCAGGCATTCCGGCGATCATGCATCCGAAGATGATCAGGAACTGCTTGAACTGGATTTCCTTGCGCTTGGAGATGGCGATGTACAGGGCGAGCAGCCAGGCAATAACTGTCACAGAGCGCACGCCCATGTCCATGCCTATAAGAGATGTGACGAATGGCATGGCTAGAGCCGCACAGCCGAAGCCTGTTATGGCCTCGAGAGTGTGGCTCAGGAATATGACGATGCCGCTGATCAGGATTGCCGCTGACACAGAGCCTCCAGAATCGGGTAGATGTTCTCTTTCGTGGCGACAGGAAGCTGATTGTGCATCTTCGGGTCATCGAACGAGCGGGAGAACTCCTCGTCGATCTGCTTCTTCGTGATTGTCACTCCGATGTCTTCAAAGCAGCGCGGCTGCTTCATCTCGGTCATCATTGTCTCGATTGTCTTGCCAAGCCTGCTGACAAGCTCGTCAGTGTCGGTTATTCCCGGGTTGAATGCGGCGGCAATAGGGGCTAGGGCAGCTGCTGTTTCCTTGCGCTTCGCAGCCAGAGCGAATACGCCGGGGAGGGTGAAGGCACAGGCCGTTCCGTGAGGGACATGCCAGTTCTCGGATAGGACGAAGCTCAGTGCATGCCCTGCTGCGGTTCCGGTCACGCTGAATGCGATTCCGGCCCTGCATGAGGCTGCAAGCATCTTCCGCCGGAGCTCAAGGTCTTCAGAAGAAGGCGTCTCTCCGCCCTTGATTCTAAGCGCTGAGCTGTAGACGCGGGGCAGGGTAGCAAGGACTTCGATTGCTGCTTCCTGGGCTGCGGCGATGGTCTCTGGCGTTGCGTTCTTGTTCCAGATTGACTCAAGTGCATGATCTAGAGCATCAAGTCCGGTTGAGGCGCATAGTCCTGGAGGTGCATAGAGCAGGAACCGGGCATTGAGGATTGCAAGCGAGGCCTGCATCAGAGTCGAGCCAAGCGTGTACTTGCGGCCGGTTTCCGAAGTGTAGACACCGACACGGGTGACTTCGCTTCCTGTGCCGCCGGTTGTGGGCATCAGGATCAGAGGAAGCGAGTGCTTTTCAATCTTGCGTGAAGGGGAGGCGCCGAGGTAGTCGGCAAGGTCTCCGCCGTTTGTGCGGAGCATTGCTATTGCCTTGGCTGAATCAAGGACGCTTCCGCCCCCGATGCCGATCACTGCATCGGCATCAGTGAGACTTGAATTCATCTCGCGGATGTCTGCTGCCTGCGGGTTTGGCTGGACTTTGTCGAGCACTGTCACGGAGGCTATCTTCTTCAGATCTGCAATCAGTTCGGTCTTTGATGCAATAGGTGCATTGTCGCAGACGAGGGCAATGGCAGGCGACTTCTTCCCGGACAGGCTAGAGGCTTTCTCCAGGAGCTCGGCGGCTGTAATGCCGTCGCTCTCCTCGATCCTGACATTTGTAAGAGCGCTGGTGATCATTTGAAGTTTTCCTCTTCAAGCTTGCCGACCTTGCACAGACAGTCGGTGAGGAAGTCCTTCTTGAACTCCATCTTCTGGGTGAAGCTCATCGAAAGCCATGCATCGACTATCTGGCAGCCGAGAAACGGAGCTGTGATCCAGCCCCCGAGTGTGATGACGTTTGCATTGTTGATGATCTTCGCCCGCTCGCCGGAGAAAATGTCATCCACTACGCAGGCGTAGATTCCCTTGAATTTGTTTGCCACGATTGCCATGCCCTGGCCGGTTCCGCAGATGAGGATTCCTTTCTCTGCCTCGCCGTTCTGGATGGCACGGGCTACTTTCGGAGCCTGATTGATGTAAGGGCTTGGCTTGTCCGCAGATGGGATGCCGAAGTCCAGGACTTCAATGTTCTGCTCCTTTAGGTGAGCAACGATGGCTTCCTTGAGCGGAAAGCCTGAAAGATCTGATGCAATTGCGATTTTCATATTATCATTCTCCTTGTTTCTATTTCATTAATCCCATCACCTTTTCGGCGATGTCCTTTGCTGTCATCTTGTAGTGCTGCATGAGCCAGTCCGTTGTTCCGACCTGACCGAATTCGTCATGGATTCCGACCATTGCCAGACGGCAGGCCGTGCCTGTCTCCGTCAGAAGCATCGAGACTTCGCTTCCAAGCCCTCCTGCAACCTGCTCATCCTCGGCGGTGACTATCCTTCCAGTCTTTGCGGCGTAGGAAAGAACCAGCTTGCGGTCGATAGGCTTGAGGGTGAGGATGTCTATTACTGCTGCATCCACTCCCTCGGAAGCAAGGATTCCGCGGGCCTTGATTGCCTCACGGACTTCGATTGCGCCAAGGGCGATGATCGCGGCATCCTTGCCGTCGGAAAGGACCTTGCCCTGTCCGATTTCGAACTTCTCGTTCTCATCATAGATGGGATCGACGCTCTTGCGGTGCAGGCGCATGTAGGTGCTTCCTTTGTGCTGGTAGACAAGCTCGGTGAAGGCTGCTGCTGAAACTGCATCGGAGGGTTCGACGATCGGAAGACCTGGGATCATCCTCATCAGAGGACCGTCCTCGAAAGGCATGTGCGTTCCGCCGTTGAAGGCAGCGCTGATCCCCGGATCCGTGCCTGTGAGCTTCACGTTGAGCTTTGCGTAGTTGGCAGACAGGAAGAACTGGTCGTATGCACGGCGCGATGCGAAGCAGCCGAACGTTGCGGCAAACGGGATGTAGCCGTTTGCAGATAGTCCTGCAGCAACTCCGACCATGTTGGCTTCGGCTATTCCAGCATCGATTCCACGGTCCGGGAATGCCTTCTTGAATCCCATTGTCCCCGATGCTTTCATCAGGTCGGCTTCAAGGACGACGACTTTCGGGTCTTTAGATGCGAGTTCTATAAGCTTGTCGCAGTAAGCGGCTCTCATTTCCTTATTCGGCATAGTATCCCTCCCGTCCTGTGGCTTCTCTTGCCATTTCCAGCGTTACTGGTGCGTTGTGGCTGGAAACCTGGTTCTCGAAGACCTTCATTCCCTTGCCCTTGATCGTGTCAAGAATGATCATCGAAGGCTTGTCGGTCTGCTTCGAAGCGCCGGCGACTGCCTCGAAGATTGCTTCGAAGTCATGTCCGCTGCAGCGCTCGGTGTGCCATCCGAAGCTTTGCCAGCGTGCCTCGATGTCTCCGAGCGACATTATCTCGTCAGTCGTTCCATCGATCTGGAGCTTGTTGTAGTCTGTGAAGGCTATCAGGTTGGAGAGCTTGAACTGCGATGCGAACTCTGCTGCTTCCCAGTTCTGTCCTTCCTGAGTCTCTCCGTCCCCGATTATTGCGAACACGCGTCTTGTCTTGCCATCGAGCTTGTTTGCAAGAGCCATGCCGCAGGCCACTGAAAGCCCCTGTCCGAGCGAGCCGGTGCTCATGTCGATTCCCGGGGTCCTGGTCCTGTCGCAGTGCGAGGGGAGGCGGGTTCCGCCTTGGTTGAGCGTGTCAAGCCATGAAACAGGGAAGAATCCCTTCAGGCTCAGCGTGCTGTACAATGCCGGGCCCGCGTGTCCTTTTGACAGGACCAGCTGGTCTCGGTCTCCCCATAACGGGTCATCCGGCTTCACGTTCATCTCATGTCCGTAAAGGTATGCAAGAAGGTCCACTATCGAAAGCGAGCCTCCGATATGTCCGACTCCAAGATTTGCAATGCAGAAGATCGTGTTTGTCCTGATCTTTGCGGCGAATTCGGTCAATCCCTCGATCTCCGTCCTGCTTAATGGCATAGGCGCCTCCATTTATTTTCTTGATGTAAATAATACAATCAAAAGGCATTTCTGTAAAGCTTTTTCTGCTGGGTTTGTGAAAATGCCCTCAGAAGGGGTTTTTGCGACTTTTCATGAGATTTCAATTGACGCTGGCAAAAAAGTGTTGTTTACTTACATTGAGTAAAAAATAAGGAGGCTCTTATGCAGACCGCGTTTTTGCCGATAGGTGTTCCGACTTTTGACCTTGTGGCGGCACAGAAGGAATTCGATGAATCGAAGGCCCTTATAAAGAGGATAGATCCTGATGCGGCAGTTCCGTCCGAGATGCTGCTGTCATTGGATAAGCTCAACGCCTTCATGGATGGCCTGGAGCCGGATCTGATTGTGATCCAGAACATCACGTTCGCCAACTCTGCATACTGCACTGCAATCGTCTCACGCTTCCCGGACTGCCCGGTGGTCCTCTGGACTCTTGCCGAGCCTGCAGTGGATGGAGCGAGGCTCAGGCTCAATTCGCTTACCGGCGCCTATTCTGCTGCCAACTGCATGAAGGCCCTCGGAAAGGAGAGCTTCGAGTATGTCTACGGAGGGCCGGAGGAAGAGGGCACCGAGCGCTCGCTTGGCGCATTCTTCAAGGCGGCTCAGCTTAGGAAGAAACTTTGCAGCACGACTATGGCTGCAGTCGGACACACTCCTGAGGGATTCGGGTTCGGCCGTGCCCTTGACAGCGAGATGATGCGCTTCTTTGGAGTCAGGCTGATGAGCATCGAAGCCCGTGAGCTGATGGAGAAGGCAAGAAGCTTTGATGCAAGTTCTTGCAGTGAATACAGAAAGTTCTTTGAGAAGCACTGTGAAGGCTTTGAGAATCTGCCTCAGAAGAACATCGATGACTTTCTCAGGCTGTTTCGCGCTTATGATGAATTCGTCAAGCAGAACAAAGTCGATCTGCTTTCTTCGCGGTGCTGGCCGGACTTCTTCACTTCCTATGGAACCCCTGTCTGCGCAGTTCTTTCCCTTCTCAATGATATGGGAATCTCATCTGCATGCGAGAGTGACAGCTACGGCTCGCTTTCAATGTATGTTGCCTCGTTCTTCTCAGGCGGCCCGGTTTTCTTCGGTGATCCGGTTCACCTAGATCGTGATAAGGGGACAGTGACTTACTGGCACTGCGGCATGGCTCCAAGCTCGCTCGCCTGTACTTCCAAGGCTCAGATCGGGGTTCATCCGAACCGTAAGATCGGGCCTGTGATGGATTTCGCCTGCAAGGGGAACTCAGATGTCACTGTGTTCAGGATCGGGCGTCTGCCTGATGCCACATTCCGGGTGTTCATTGCATCCGGGAAGGCCGTCGAATGCCCGAAGCAGTTCATCGGGACTTCGGTTGTCGTGAAGACCTCGAGCAGTGCATCAGAGCTGATCGACAGTTCAGTGCGCGCAGGCTGGGAGCCTCATTTCGTCGTCGCATACGGCGATATCAGGCTTCAGCTGGAAGCCTGGGCCAGGATGTCTGGTCTGAAAATCGAGCTTTACTAGCAAAAAGCGGTGAAAAAAAAGTTTGACAACCAGTAAAAATTGTGGTTTACTTACTTTATGAAAGTAAAAATTAAGGAGATTTGATATGAAAAAGCTATTAACTGTATGTCTTATCATCGCTCTCGCTGTTCCCTCCCTTGTTTTCGCACAGGGTTCCGGTGAGGCAAAGAGCCAGGAAATCGTGCTCAAGTGGCCGTCATTCTGGGTAGGAGCCGACACAAAGGCCGCTCCGATCACCGAGCTGGTCAATCAGTTCAACGAGGCTCATGCCGGTTCAATCAAAGTAGAGATTGAAGAGAACCCCGACACGGATGGATACCGCGACAAGCTCAATGCTCAGATCGCAGCTGGAATCGTTCCGGATATCTTCATCCTCAACGTTGATCCGACCACTCTTCAGTTCTTCGAAGGCGATCTCCTGATGGACTTCACTGAAGACCTGAAAGGCGACTGGGGCAATGGATTCCTTGATGGAACTCTGAATGCCGTTACAGTTGACAAAGAGACAAAGGCTATTCCTTATGAAATGGCATACACTCCGATCTGGTACAACACCGACATCCTCAAGGCCGCCGGCGTGGACAAGATTCCAGAGACAATGGATGAGTTCTGGACGATGTGTGATAAGGTAAAGGCTGCCGGATACATCCCGACAGTTCAGATGACAGGCGGAACCAACGCATGGACATCGATGATCTGGTATTCACACCTCTGCGCAGCTCTCGGCGGACCTGATGTATGGCAGAAGGATTTCGCCACCGACCCGGTATTCGTGCAGGCTGCTGAGCTCCTGAACAGAATGTATCAGGACGGCAATACCTCCAAGGATGCCATCGGAGCAGGTCCTGGCGATGCTGGCGGACACTATCTTGCCGGCGAAGCTGCCGCTTTCTCCAACGGGCCATGGTACATTGCAAGAGTCAAGAACGAGGCTCCGGCTGTATATGATGCAACCGAGATCTCAACAGCTCCTGGCATCAATTACTCCGGTGCCCAGACTGGATACCTGCTTTCCGCACTTGCCGCCGCCAACACGACCGATCCTGCCAGAAGGGCAGCTGTGGTTGAGTTCATGAAGTGGATGACGACCGGCGAGAATGCCAAGAAAGTCTCCGAAGCTGCCGGATCGATTCTCGCAGTGAAGGCGGACATCACCAGCACAGACAGGATCCAGACACAGTTCTTCCAGGCCGTCGCTGATGCAAGCTTCGTCGTTGAGACGTTCTCTGCCAAGTTCCCGGTGGACGTAGTGGCTGAGTTTGGCCAGGCTCTTGCCAAGATGGCACAGGGAAAGGCTACCCCGGAGCAGTTCGTTGCACAGATTGCAAGCGTAATGTAATATATAGCGGTCCGTTCCCGGACTGCGTGATTTCAGGGGGGAAGATCTTCAGTGATGGTCTTCCCTCTTTTCTAGGAGGCTATTCATGAGAAACAAGAACTGGAAGCAGATCTGCCTGTTTCTGCTGCCCGCACTGCTGCTTTATGCGGTGTTCTTCATCTATCCGCTGTTCTACGTTTTCATTACTAGCTTCACCCAGTGGAATGGAATAGGGAGCATGAAGTTCATTGGATTCAAGAACTTCACCGACCTTTTTGCCAATGAGACATTCCGCATTTCACTGAAGAACAATTTCATCTGGTCGTTTGCCCTCGGGTTCATTCAGATCCCGCTTGCCACGATCATGGCCTTGGTGCTTGCCCGCAAGCCTAAGGGATGGAAGGTCTACAGGACCGTGTTCTTCCTTCCGAACGTCATCTCGCAGGTTGCGCTTGCTATGATGTGGACTGCCATCTACAACGCAGACGGCGGCATTCTCAACAGTCTTCTTTCTGCGGTCGGGCTTGAGAGCCTCACACGCAACTGGCTCGGCGACATGGGAACTGCCCTCGGTGCCGTGATCGTGCAGCAGCTGTTCTATATCGGCTATTTCATGGTGGTGATCCTGGCATCCAGAATGGGCATCTCTGAGTCCTACTATGAAGCAGCGGAAATAGATGGCGCGAACGTCTGGCAGCAGGAGATCCACATCTCGCTGCCTAACATTCTTCCAATCCTGATCACTTCGGTCACTCTTGCGATGGCCTATGGCATGAGGCACTTCGAATCGACCTTCCTGATGACGAATGGAGGCCCCGCCCATGCGACGTCGGTTCTCGGAATAATGCTCTATCAGAACCTCGGAGCCCTGAAATACGGGGTTGGAAATGCAATTGGTGCCACCTTGATCGTTCTTGGCGGCGTTCTTATCATGACAATCAGATGGCTTCTCAACAAGAAAAGCCAGAAGATGATGGGATGAGGCAGGCCATGATCAAAACAAAATCCCAGATTGCAGTAGATATCATCGCCAAGATCGGCAAATGGCTGTTCATAGCGTTCTTCCTTTTGATGACTTTGGTGCCTATCATATGGCTTATCATTACTTCGTTCAAATCCAACCTTGAATATGAGACCGAGCCTCTCGGTCTGCCGAAGGTTTGGCAGTGGTCCAACTATGCAAAGGCACTGAACATGAGCGGGCTGCCTAGGCTGTTTCTCAATTCAGTGATAGTTGCAGTATGCACGACCGCTCTTAATCTGATTGTATCGGCCATGGGCGGATTCGCTCTGGCACGTGAGAAATTCAAGGCGCGGGAGCCGATTCTTTCGCTGCTTCTTGCCGGAGTCCTGATTCCGATCATCGCATTCATGGTTCCTTATTTCTCTATTGCCACCAAGCTGAAGCTCTATGACAGCCTTCTGATCCTGATCATCGTATATGCGGCGATCAACATACCCGTTTCGCTGTTTCTGATCTATGGCTTCATGAGCGATATTCCAAAGGAACTTGAAGAAGCCGCTGTGATTGATGGCTGCTCGTTCTCCCAGCGTTTCACAAGGGTCGTGTTCCCGCTTACCAAGCCTGGTCTCGTAACTGCCGGAACGCTCGTGTTCATCTACTGCTGGAACGAGTTCACCTATGCGATGCTGCTCACTTCTTCGGTGAAGTCGAGAACGCTTCAGCTCGGAATCAGGTTCTTCAAGGGCCAGTTCGTAGTGGACTACACCAGCATGCTCGCAGCCATTGTCCTGACGATGATCCCGACGATCTTCGTCTACATCTTCCTTCACGACAAGATCATCAGCGGAATGACCGCCGGTGCAGTGAAAGGCTGATTCCATAATTTGTTTACAGCGTTTGGGCGGAGCCCGGGCTTATCATGCTTTTTAGGAGCATAGGAAATGAATAGCATCTATTCAAAGACTTTCGAGGAGCTGGCAAAGGCCAGCAGTGCACCGCTTAGAACGGTGGAGAATGAGAATGACCTTTATTGGGAAATGGCGCTTTCGCTTTACCAGGAGATCAAGGAGAACAATGCGGCAGGGAAGAAGACTGTCTGCATCATGCCAGTAGGGCCTGTCTTCCAGTACAGGAGATTCATCAGGCTGCTTGAAATAGAGAGCCTGTCTCTTGAGAACCTTTCGATCTTCTTCATGGATGAGTACCTTGAGGACGGGACCGATCATTGGATCTCCGATGACAGTCCGCTTTCGTTCCACGGCTTCATCAAGCGCGAGCTTCTTGATCCGATGCCTTCAAGGTTCGGACTGAGGAAGGAGAACATCCATTTCCCCGATCCATCTGATCCAGGTCTTTATGACAAGATGATTTCTGATATAGGGGGAATTGATCTCTGCCATGCAGGAGTTGGCATTACTGGCCATCTTGCATTCAACGAGCCGATTTCAAACTCGGAGATTTCCTGCGATGATTTCACCCAGCTGGGAACGAGGATTCTTGATCTTACGCCTCAGACCATCACGATCAACTCCAACACTGCTCTTCGCGGTGCATGGGAGGAGATTCCACGCCGTGCCATCACAATCGGCTTCAAGCAGATATTCGAAGCCCGCAAGCTCAATGTCTACATGAACAGGGAGTGGCAGAGCTCGGTTCTGCGCAAGGCGCTTCTCCTTGATCCGACTCCTGAGTTCCCTGTGACTCTTCTTAGAAACCGCAACAACGTGAGCTTCACTGTTACCCCTGTGGTTGCAAAGCAGCCGGAGTTCGCCCTCAAATGAGAGTAGACGCACATGTCCATTTCTGCGATGCTTCCCGGTTCGATGAGCTTGAGAAGTACCGCAGGCTTCTTTCCCTAGACCGTGTGTTTCTTGTGTCCCTTCCCAGCATGCAGAGGGGCAATTACAACTATGCAGTGAGGTTTGCGATATCCAGAGACCCTGATCATTACCATGGCTATGGATGCTTTGACTTCCGCCGCACAGACTTCGCCGATCAGATCAGGGCGATGAACGACCAGGGTTTTTCCGGCCTGAAGCTCTGGATAGGCAAGCCCTCGATCCAGCGGGAGATGGGATATGGAATTCTGTCGAAGGAACTGGAAGAAGCAATAAGGATGGCGGGATCATACGGGTTTGGCCTGATAGTCCATATTGCCGATCCTCCTGCGTTCTGGGAAGGAAGCGGCGAGTATAGCAAAGGGTATCCTCCTTTTGAATCTTACATCGCCGATCTGGACTGTTTTCTTGGCAGATACCCTCAGATTCGTTGCACGGCCGCGCATCTGGCCTTCCTTGCGGGTGGGGTCGAGAAGCTTGACAGCCTGATGGAGCGGCATGAGAATCTTTTTCTTGATACGGCTCCGGGGCGGTGGTTCTACAGGGAGATTTCAGAGGATCCGAAGCGTTACAGCACATTCTTCGAGAAGTACAGGCAGCGGATAGTGGTCGGAAGCGACAGCATGTTCTTTGATCCTGATGATCATCTTTTCCCGTACCATTCGCTTGATGATAATGTAGGAATTTTCAGAACGATGGAGGATTTCTTCTTCGCAGAAGGTTCGATCGACGACCCGTTCCCGCGCCCTGATGCCGGGAAGGTATTGAATCTGGATTTGCCGGGGCAGGTCAGAGAATTGATGATTGGAGACAATATTTATGAATTGCGCTAAGAAAAGAGCAGTAGTTGTCGGGCTGGGCATCGGAATGGCCCATGCCAGGGCGTACATGGAGAGCGATTATGCGTGCCTGTACGGGGTGAGCGAGCTCAATCCTGTGAGGCTTTCAAAGGTTGGCGGCACTTTCAGCGAAGGAAACATGATCTGTCTCAGGCCGCTGTTTCCTGATGAAATGCTGGATCGCAGATGGGAAGATCTTGGAGTGAAGGTATTCCCGAGCCTTGATGCTGTTCTTGCCGACCCGGATGTCGATATCGTCAGCATCTGCACTCCGGATTATCTTCATCCGGAGCATCTCAGGAAGGCGATGGCAAGCGGGAAGGACATTCTTCTTGAGAAGCCGCTGGCAATCACGCTGGACGAGGCGCGCAGCATCGAGCCGGAGATCCGCTCGTACGGCCATGATTTTGCAATTGCATATGAATTCAGGAGCATCCCTCCTGTAGTCCAGCTTCGCAATCTTGTGCAAAGCGGCGAGCTTGGGGATGTGAAGGCTTTCTCTCTCTACCATTTCCGCACTCCGTTCAAGAGGGATAAATGGAACCACTGGATTCAGAAGAGAGCATGCTCAGGAGGTCTTCTTGTCGAGGAGACATGCCATTGGTTCGACCTTGCCCGTTTCATCACAGGCAAGGAGATCGATAGCGTCAGCTGCGTCACCGAGGGTGGAATCAACGAAGGATTCGACTTCGAGGACATTGCCTATGTGAACGGCAGATACAAGGACGGCGGGGTCTTCCAGATTTCCCATGCCCTGACAGGGTTTGATTTCTCGCTTCAGCTTACAGTCCATGGAACCAAGAAGGTTGCATGGTGCAATTTCAAGGAAACAGAGAGCTCTTCTCTTGATGCCGGCCAGACGGATTATTATGCTGTTGTAAGCGTTGGGCCTGTGGGCGGAGGCGTTGAAGATGCCTCTGTCACGACATACGGGCTTGAAGCTACCGAGCCTTGGGCCATCAAGGAGCAGGTTCTGAACTATTGCAGGGAAGCTGCCCTTGGAAAGCCTCATGGAGCAGGTGTCGATGACGGCATGAAGTCCCTCGAAGCTGCTCTGTGCTCGGAAGAGTCGGCAAGAACCGGCGCTGCCGTCAAGCTTTCATAGGATTTCTGGGGGAATGAAAAGTCATGAAGACCTATTCTGTTATCGGTGATTCGATCTCGACGTTCCAGGGATGGATTCCATCTTACTGCGAATGTGCATATCCGTCTGATATCCGAGGTGATGTCAAGCAGGTCACGCAGACCTGGTGGCATATCCTTGGAGAGAAGATGCTCTGGAAACTGGAAGTCAACCAGTCTTACAGCGGGTCCAGGGTAACAGAGACAGGGCCCAGGCCCATCTGGTCTTCATGCAAGAGTGACCGAAGGCTCTCTGATCTTGGCAATCCGGATTATATCCTGATCATGGCAGGGACGAATGACTTCGGGCAGGAGCTTGATCTTCCGTCCCTTGAACTGTTTCAGGATTCATACCGTGAGCTTCTCGGTTCTCTGAAAGAAAGGTTCCCCGAAGCAATTGTCTATTGCATGACGCCGCTTCAGAGAACAATCGAGGCTCTGGATTGGAAGAACAGCATGAACTGGACCCAGCTGGATCTGGCAGATGCCGTCAGAAAGGCAGCAGCAGAATACGGTGACTTCGTCATTGATCTTGCTGCCTTCCCCATATCCGCAGGAGATGGATACCTGGCCGATGGCCTTCATCCGTCCGCAAAGGGAATGGCTCTAGTCGCATCTCTCGCTGAGAAGGCAATAAGACAATCAATGGAGGGCTGAAATGATCAGGCTCGAAAGCAAGGAAAATTCATTCACAGTCAGCTTCAATGGTCTTGAAGTCCTGTCCCATTCAAAGGATCATCCGATTCTGAGCTGTGCTAACGGCGATGGCCGGATTTCGATGTACAGAGGCAATTTCCAGATAAAGGATTCTGTTTCGGGACATGATGAGCTGGCGGACTTCAGAATTGAGTCCCGGTCCGATTCAAAGCTCTGCATCTCTTTCTCAGGCAAGAGCCATGAGGCGGTTCTTACATGTGACGAGGTCGATGGCAGGCTGCGCATAAGGCTTTCAGGAATGGATGGAGCCAACAGGTTCTTTCTGAATCTTCCTTCCAGTTCTGAGGAGCATATCTATGGCTGCGGAGAGCAGTATTCGCATCTCGATCTAAAGGGCAGGAGCTTCCCGCTTTTTGTCCGTGAGCAGGGTGTGGGTCGCAACAAGAAGAAGCTTATCACCAAGCTTGCCGACAAGCTAGAAGGGGCTGGCGGGGATTATTATACAACATACTATCCTCAGACGACTTTCGTGTCTTCCAGGAAATACTTCCTTCATGCCTATGCCTGGGATTACTCCTGCTTTGATTTCTCTGATCCGGACTTCATCCATCTTGAATTCTGGTCAATCCCTGAAAGCCTGATAATATCGGTCAAAAGCTCGATGCTTGAGACTGTGCAGGACATCACGGCGCTTCTTGGACGCCAGAGCGAGCTTCCCGACTGGGTGTACGATGGGATCGTCCTTGGAGTCCAGGGCGGAACCGAGAAAGCCGGGTCCTATCTCGATCAGGCACGAAAAGCGGGGATGAAAGTTGCAGGTCTCTGGGCTCAGGACTGGGAGGGCAAGAGAGTGACCAGCTTCGGCAAGCGCCTCTGCTGGAACTGGGTCTGGGACAGTCAGATGTATCCTGGCCTTGATAAGTGGATACCGCAGCTTGAGTCCGAGGGCGTCCGATTCCTGGGCTACATCAATCCGTACCTTCTTGAGGGCAAGAGCCTGTATGAAGAGGCACTTTCAAAGGGCTATCTTGTCATGAACCATGATGGCGGGCCATGCCTTGTCGATTTCGGGGAATTCAACGGCGGAATAGTCGATCTGACCTATGAGAAGGCCTTTGATTGGTACAAGCTCGTGATCAGGCGCAACATGATTGATTTCGGTCTTTCGGGCTGGATGGCAGACTTCGGGGAGTATCTTCCCACTGACTGCGTCCTTCATAGCGGAATCGATCCTGTCCAGGCTCATGACATGTGGCCCGGCCTCTGGGCCAGAGTCAACCGCGAGGCGGTCGACGAATCATCAAAGGCCGGCGAGCTCATGTTCTTCATGAGATCTGGTAACGCAATGAGCCTCGGGAATGCAAGCATGGTCTGGGCTGGCGATCAGAATGTGGACTGGAGCGAGGATGATGGCATCAAATCGGTTGTCACGGCGGCTTTAAGCCTTGCAATGAGCGGTTACGGCCTTCATTCAAGCGACATCGGCGGATATACGACGCTGTTCAGTCTCAAGCGGTCCAAGGAGCTTCTGCTCAGATGGAATGAGATGGCTGCCTTCACTGTGTTCATGAGAACCCATGAAGGAAACAGGCCTGACAAGAACTGGCAGTTCTATTCTGATGAGGATACGATGGAGAAGATCGCCTGCATGGTTGATGTCCATGTTGCGCTCAAGCCGTACATCAAGCACGCTGTGAAGCAGAATGCAGAGCAGGGCATTCCTGTGATGCGTCCGCTGCTTCTGATGTTCGACGAGAACTGGTGCGGCTCTGTCAAGGATGAGTACGTGCTTGGAGATGATCTTCTTGTCTGCCCTGTCCTCGGACGTGGAATGAGTTCTCGGAGCGTCCATCTTCCGAAGGGAGAGTGGGTTCATCTGTTCACAGGGGAATCTTTCGGTGGCGGAACGTTCAAGGTTGATGCTCCTATTGGAATGCCTCCTGTTTTCTACCGCAGAGAAAGCAGCTTCGAATCTCTGTTCAAGTCGTTGATGCGGGCTTGATCCTTGTGCTGCCCCATGCGGGATTGCTTGTTTGATTCATGCGCTGCCGCGGACTGTCTTGTCTCCGGCTCGCAATCTGAGGAGGCTTCGGTCATGGAAGAACGCAAAGAGGAACTCAGGTTCCCGGAAGAGGATTTTCATTTCAATGTCTTCGATGCGCTCAAGGCGCCGAAGCAGAGCTTCTCGCTTCACAGGCATGATGCGCTTGAGATTGATATTGTCCTCGGAGGGCATGGGATCAACTATGTTCAAGGCATGGCTTTCCCGATGAGCGAAGGGGATTTCTTCCTTTTCAATCCGCTTGTGAGCCACATGGCTATTTCCGATGGAAGTCTTCAGATGAAGGTCCTGGTCTTTGACAAGGAGCTGATTCTGGGCTCGGATCCTGAGAAATATGCTCTCATTAAGCCTTTCTTCGGATCGGCGAGGATGCCTCGTCACAGCTTCGATCCTGATCGGATGGCGGATGTCCGCCTTGCATCGGAACGGATTCAGATGGCATGGAACGGCCATCGGAGCGGTGACTATTGGCTTGTGCTTGCGCTTCTGGAAGTGGTGCTTGCCTTGGTGAGGGAGAATTCGCTTTCATGGACCGAGGAGGGAAGCCTTGCCGAACTTGAGAAGTACTCGCGCATAAGAGGCTCGATCAAGCTGATGGAAGAATGCTATGCAGAGCCTCTCACTCTTGAGGAAATCGCTTCATGCTCGAACATGAGCAGCGGCTACTTCTGCTCGTTTTTCAGGAAGGTGATGAACGTGAGAGCGTTCGAGTACCTGGGCATGGTCAGAATCAAGGCTGCCTGCATTATGCTCAAGACAAGCGACCGTCCTGTGGTGGATATCTGCATGGACTGCGGGTTCGAGAACCTTTCCAGCTTCAACCATTCATTCAGGAAGATGATGGACTGCACACCGAGCACATACCGCAGGAGATGAAGATAAAGCAACTATCTGATAATCCAGAGCAAGCGAGGAATGCGGGTTTGGCCATATAATGATTGCATCAGCGAGGTAATCATCATGATACACAAGGCAATGGATGTGAAGCTTGTCGTCAAGCCGCTCATGGGAATTCTGGTTCATACCCATTTCTGGGAAGGGCCGTG
>Ga0265294_10003617_pt1 | contig 19684 bp, 16 predicted proteins | sample MunlanPumphouse3_FD_192504 | JGI IMG/M metagenome (GOLD analysis project Ga0265294, IMG submission 192504) | Groundwater microbial communities from a municipal landfill in Southern Ontario, Canada - Pumphouse #3 | ecosystem: Environmental > Aquatic > Deep subsurface > Groundwater | place...
CTGTGGAGATAAGAGTTGATTTGCCAACATTTGGAAAACCTACAAGCCCGACATCTGCTATAAGTTTAAGGTCTAGTCTTATCTCTCTAGTCTCACCTTTTTCACCTGGTTGTGCATAGGTTGGTCTTTGGTTTGTAGATGATTTGAAGTGAATATTTCCAAGTCCACCCTTTCCACCTTCTAAAAACTTAACCTCTTCTCCATCCACGAGCATATCAAGAAGGACTTCGCCACTCTCAGCGTCAACTATTTGAGTTCCAGGAGGCACGATGATGACTTTTTTCTGGCCTGATTTTCCGCTCATTCTAGAGCCCTCACCAGGTCTTCCACCATCAGCTTTTATATGCATCTTTTTTTGAAAGTGAGATAGTGTGTGAGTGTTGTTATCACACTTGAACCAGATATCTCCACCCTTTCCACCATCGCCACCATTTGGACCACCATTTAGTACAAACTTCTCACGACGAAAAGCAACACATCCTTGTCCGCCTTTTCCTGAACTAACCTTTAACTCAACGCTATCTGTAAACAAAGTAAACTCCTTGTTATTATAAACTCGACATAGATATAAATCACTCGCTTTGGCGAATTTATCATTCTGAAATGTTCAGTTTTATAAACTTAAATACTTAAGAACAAACTATTAATAAAGAGTAAATTGTTAAATATTTATATTTCTTTAGGTGCTAAACCTAAAATTTGTGAGTAGAGCTATTTGAGCCGAAGCTCAAATATTTGTGGAATTATGCAGCAGTTACGATTGAAACTTGTTGACGCTTTTTATCTTTTCTATGAAAAGTTACAACACCATCAACTAGTGCAAATATAGTATGATCTTTTCCCATACCAACATTTTTTCCAGGATGAACCTTAGTTCCTCTTTGACGAATAATGATGTTTCCAGCTACTACAGCCTCTCCACCAAACTTCTTAACACCAAGTCTTCTACCAGCTGAGTCACGATTATTCTGTGTACTACCTTGACCTTTTTTGTGTGCCATTTTTATCTCCTTAAATTTAGTTCCTAAATTTAAGGAACTATTATATTTTATTACGCATAAGGAACAAAGTCCCTTATGCTATGCTAAGTTTTCTTCAGCCGAAGGCTCAAGCAACTAGTTGCTTAATAACTTTAGAAAACAACTAACTATGCAGCTATTTTCGTGATACGAACACGAGTGAAGTCTCTTCTGAAACCTCTTTTAACTTTAGAGTCCTTACGACGACGCTTTTTAAAAGTAATAACTTTTCTATCACGTCCTTCGTTAATTACTTCAGCAGTAACAATAGCACCATCTACAAATGGCGCTCCCATTTTAAGTTCTCCTGCATTTACAGCTAGAACTTCTTTAATCTCGATAGTAGCTTTTGGCTCAAGAGACATTTTATCAAATAGTAAAATATCACCCTCTTGAACTTTATACTGCTTGCCACCGTTTTTAATAATTGCGTACATGTACAATTCCTTGAATCTTTATAAAAGTTCGGAATTGTATCTAAATAAGCTTTAATTTTTATTTAGTTTTAGAGTTTGCCCTATATTTCTTAAAGTTTTCAGCCTGCTCAAATATCTCTTTAAATACCTCATCTTTTGTAATTGGTGGATAACCATGTTTTGCTAGTAGCATAATGAGGTCAACTTTTAGTTCAGCTTTTATATCATCTCTTATGTTCCAGTCTGTGTATTTTGCTTTATCATCTACAATTTTTTTGACTTCTCTTGCTAGTAAAAGTAATTTATCTTCAGGGTAAGCAAAATCAAACTTCTTGGCAATAGATTTTAAAATATCATAAAATGCTTTTTCTTCAAAATCTATTCCCATACTTTTAAATGAGTCTTTTTCTTTTTTTAGCTCATAGTAAAGATCTATTATCTCATCTGTAAAATCCTCTAAAACTCCGCTAACTAAAACATCTTCTTCTTTTCTCTCATTGTATTTTTGCACTAAAGAGGTAAACTTTTTAGAAAAATCTTCCGCCTTTATTTTGTTGACTTTTTTAAAATCTTCTAGTGCTTTTGAGAGTAGTTGTTGTAGTAGTTTTATCTTTGTATTTGGCAGTTTTATCTTTTCTATCTTGTTTAAATAGTCTTCATCAAATATGTCTATCTGTGCTTCATCTTCACTTCCTAGCTTAAATATCTCTTGAACTCCATCGCTTTTAAGAGCTTCTGCTATCATCAAAGAGACTTTCGCATTCATGGACGCAGTATCTGGAGCATCGCCTTTTGTTAGCTTGAGAACTATTGTTCTTATAGCCATATAAAAATGTATATGATCTTTTTCATCTTCTGTAAAAACCTCACTACCACAAGCTATATCGTAAGCAGATTTCAATCTTTTGACTATGTAGATAAATCTAGATTCTAACTCTTTTGTAAGCTGTACAAATTCGCTCGCATCGTTAAGAGTCTCTAGTTGCTCTCTGGGAGTTCCGCTAAAGTATCCACTTGTATCAAACCTATGAAAAAGTTTTGCTAGTAGATCTAGCTGGTCTTTTACTATTACTATGGAAGCATTTATATCTTCAAAGTTTTGACTATCTATCTGTGAGAACTGTTTAAGAGCTTTGTTCATAGCTGTTTTTATGCCTATGTAATCAACTACAAGCCCTTTTTCTTTTGACTTATACTTTCTATTTACTCTTGAGATTGTTTGGATAAGGCTGTGCTCTTGTATGGGTTTGTCTATGTAGATTGTATCCAGACATGGTACATCAAACCCTGTTAGCCACATATCAACTACTATGGCAATTTTAAAGTTTGATTTTTCATTTTTGAACTGTGTATCGAGTGTTTTTCTATACTCTTTAGTACCTAGCATATCGTATAGTTCTTTTTCATCATCCTTATTTCTAGTCATAATCATTTTGATTTTTTCTAGTGGCAGTATCTCTTTTATTTCTCTCTCACTAAGATCCTCATCACTGACTTTTTTCTCCATCCACTCTGGTCGTAGTGCTACTATCTCTTTGTAAAGAGCATAAGCGATTGGTCGGCTACTAGCTACAAAGATAGCTTTTCCCTTGATACTAGCACTCTCATCCACTCTCTTTTCATAGTGTTCTACAAAATCGCGTGCAACTGCTCTAAGCCTATCTGGATCTCCTAAGATCGTACTCATACTTGAGATGGCTTTTTTGCTTTTATCTATCTGGTACTCATTCGCACCCGCACTAGCACACTCTTCATAGTAGTTTTCTATCTCTTGGAGTTTGGCGTTATCTAGCACCACTTTAGCAGCTCTTCCCTCATAGACAACTCTAACAGTTATCTCATCTCTAACTGATTCGGTCATGGTGTAGCTATCTACTACAGCACCAAAAACATCTAGCGTAGCATCTATAGGAGTTCCTGTAAAACCTACAAAGGTAGCATTTGGCAAAGAGTCGTGTAGGTACTTTGCAAACCCATAAGTTTTTTTCACACCATCTTTTGTTACTTTTACTTTTTGGTCTAGATTTATCTGGCTTCTGTGAGCTTCATCAGATATACAGATGATGTTTGTTCTATCACTTAATAGTTCCAGATCCTCTGTAAACTTATGAATAGTTGTAAGAAAAACTCCACCACTTTGAAGACCTTGAAGTTTTTGTCTCAAATCTTCACGACTCTCAACACTCACCACACCATCATCACCTATAAAGCCCTTTGCACTGCCAAACTGTTGAGCTAGTTGAGAATCTAGATCTGTTCTATCTGTTATGAGTATGATGGTTGGGCTAGAAAATGCAACACTCTTCATCAGCATACGAGTAAGATAGAGCATAGTAAAACTCTTGCCACAACCAGTTGCTCCAAAGTAAGTACCACCTTTTCCATCGCCATGAGGTTTTTGGTGTAGCTTTATGTTTTCATAAAGTTTTCTAGTAGCGTAGTACTGTGGATAGCGACAAACTATCTTTTCATCTTTTTTTGATTTATCTGGCATGTAGATAAAGTTATGGATGATATCTACAAGTCTCTCTTTGTTAAACATCCCTTTTATCATACTATACATCGAGTCTATACCATCAACATCCACTTCGTTACCAGTTATCTTTCTCCATGCATAAAAAAACTCATAAGGTGCAAACAAAGATCCAGCTTTGTTGTTCACTCCATCACTTATGATACAAAAAGCGTTGTATTTTAAAAGCTCTGGGATATCTCTTTTGTATCTAGTTGTGAGTTGCACAAATGCATCGTGCAAAGTAGCCTCTTCTCGTATGGCACTTTTAAACTCAAACACAACTAAGGGAAACCCATTTATATAAAGAACTCCATCAGGGATGCGTTTTTCATGGCCTACTATTTCGAGTTGATTTACTATCTTAAAATTGTTTGTTTGTACATCCTCATAGTTTATAAACTCTATATGAATATCTTTAGCATTTGCATCTTCGCGTTTAAATATAAAACCATCAGATACTAACTTCATGATAGTTTTATTAGAATCATACAAGTCACTAGATGGATAGCTTTGGAGTTTTCTTATGATTTGAGTGATTTCACTCTGTGTTATATCATCAGCTTTGTATCTACTTTGCAAGTACTTTTTTAGATCATCTCTTATAAGCACCTCACTATCATCTCGCTCTATCTCTTTGGCATGTTGATAACCAATACCTTGCTCTTCTAGTAGATCTATAAACGCTCGTTCTAGTTTTTCTTCTGTAAACTTACTCATTTTTCTCTTCCATATTTAGTAGTAGTTTGTCAAAGTCGCTCAAGTACTCTCTATCTTGGATCACTCTATATTTTTCATACTCTGCATGAGCCTTTAGTTTTGCTTCTAGTGCCGATATTTTGCCATTATCTAAAAGTATAGGGTAGTCTGATAGTGCTAAAAACTTATCTAAAAACACTACCCAGTCTTTCATATTCATAACAATACCTCTGAGTGCTCTATCTTCTGCAAGATCCAAATATGCAGATACTATTCGTTTAAGTTGCTCAATATGTTCTTCATCTAAATAATTTTTAGCAATTGTCACATCAGCTTTGAGTATCTTTTTCTCTGGTGATTTTTTCCATGTTTTTAGTCCCATATATATTTTTTGAGCATCAGCTTCACTGTAGATAGTCTCGGCTGCCGTTTTTCCTGTAATTGCCCAGTGCATTTTATTTTGCACCGTTGCATAAAACTCTCTTGTTAGAGCATCATTTTTATCATAGTCCGCACTTAGTGCATATATATCTGTAACTTTTTGATAAAATCTTCGCTCACTTAGTCGTATCTCTCTTATACGGTCTAGCTGTTCTTCAAAATAATCCTGACCAAAGTGTTTTACTGCTTTTAGTCTCTCATCGTCCATAGCAAAACCTTTGACTATATACTCTTCAAGCACTACAGTTGCCCATCTTCTAAACTCTACAGCTCTATGAGAATTTACTCTGTATCCTACTGCTGTGATGGCTTTTAGGTTGTAGTGTTTGCTTTGTCGTTTTACCTCTCTAGAACCCTCTTTTTGAACTTGTAAGAATTCCTTACAAGTTGTATTTTCACTTTGTTCTTGTTCATCATAGATATTTTTGAGGTGCAAAGTTATGTTTTGTGGTGTAGTATCAAACAGTTCTGCCATCTTTTTTTGAGTAAGCCACAAAGTCTCATCTTCAAAAAGAACATCAATGTTGACTTTTGCATCTTCAATCTTAAATATTACAAAATTTGAAAACTCTTGAGCTGTTGATTTTATGATTTGTTTATCCATTATATTTTCCCTCTATCTCCAAAGTACCTGTCAAAGTTTTGATGCGGTTCTTTTTTCTAAGCATAAGCTTTGCTTTTACAAGTTGAGCAAACTGAAGTTTTATTGTTTTTGAAGTTATGGTGTATGGTGGGGTGTAGTTGATCATTTATTGACCTTGTTCGATTTCATCAAATAAACTTGGACAATGTTCATCATACCATTGTTGTTTCTGCTTCTTTCTACCACTCTCTCTAAGTCTTAATTCTCCAAGTTTGATTTCTTGTGTAGCATAAACCTTTTGAACAGAATAGTTTTTTCTTTTTTCATCTCCAAACTCATCAAATGTAGTTTTTATTTGTAATTGGCATAAAATTAATGAACCATTTAAAAAAGTATGTTTTCCTTCAATAACTTCTTGCTTAAATTTTGAATCTCCCATACTAAAATCAATTTTCTCATCTTTATATTTTCCTCTCCAGTTATATCTACCTTCTTTTAGTACTGGAGAAATAATTTCTATCATAGCATCATCATCTTCTTCTATTGTTATGTTGTCTTCCAAGATGAAATTTTTAAAGTAAGCTCTATCCACTATTAGTTCTTTTGTGTCATTTTCTATATCTCTAAAACCAATTTTTTCAACTTTTTGGTAATCATCTATTCTTTTGTAAAAATTAGAAACATACTTTTGAACTAGTTTGTTTTCAAGTTTATTATCGATGTCTTGTTCTAATTCTTTTACCTTTAGAAGACTGTCCAATTGAATATTTGTTAAAGTTTCTTCTTTTATTTTTTTATCAAGTTCTTCTAGGTTAGCATCCTTCGTAAAATAATGAGTAATTATATTATTGATAGATGGTGAAAGATAATGTAATGTAGGAACTCCTATTGTTAACCATTCAACAAGTCCACCTTCTTGATAAGCTTCCGTTTCTATATCTAGTTTATTATCAAGTAACTCACCAATTTTTCTTAAAGCATCTAATAAGTCTTTTTCAGCTTTATTTCTAACAAAAGCATTCATCGCATGGCTTTTATTTTTTAGGTAGTAATGAATTTCTAATTTATTTATAATTTTTTCACTCATTTATGCAATATTCTCCAATACTACTTTTTCCATTTCTTCATAATGTCTCTTATCGATTGTCTTAATTACCTTTTCTAAAACATCATTTATAATTGCATTACTTTCAGATAGTACAGTATCATCTCCTGAATCAAAGAACTCAATAGTCTGATTATGTGAATACTTATTAATAAATCTATATATCTTTTCATTTAACTGTTTATCAGAAATTGCAACCTCACAAAGTTGCTTAAAGTCATTTCTTTTCTTAGGATATTTAAAACTTAAAAATGATTCTAAAAGTTTTCTTAATAGATTACCTATCAAATAAGCGTTATCTTCATTAATATTTTCATTTTTGAATGTATAAATTTTAAAAAAAATAAAATGATATTCAGATTGATATTTTGTTAATGATGTATTTGCATTTTCTATACTTGAGCTTCTTATCTGATTATCTATTTTTGTTTCTATAGAATAACAATTTGATTTTATAATTAAACTACCACTTGTATCTTTTTTTTTATTTTTATTTAAAAACCAATCTCTTATTAATTTAAAATATGCAAAATTATGGGTTATAACAAAAAGTTGTTTTGCTTGTTCGCATTCATTTTTTAAAAAAGAATAAGCACTAAAAAGATTATTAGAATCAAAACTTGATATAGGGTCATCAACAACAATAATACTATCTTCAATTTTATTTTCATTTTCTTTAATTTTTGTTACAAAATATACAAAAGAAATAGCTGTTTTTTCACCTTCACTTAAATTAGCAGCCCTTTCTCCATCTCGTATTATTTTATATCCCTTATTTGTTTGATCAAATTCTAAAGATATATTATTTCTGCCTAAAAATTTATGTAATTTTTTATTAAATTCTTTAGCTCCAAATGCCTCATCAGATAGTCGTGCTTCTAATAGTTTTATTTCTTTTTCTAAATCTCTTCTTCTTGCATTATTTATTTGTAAATTCTCATCTATTTTTTGAATACTTTTTATTTTCTTTTTCAATTCAAATTCATGATAATAAGTTGTTGCATAATGTAATTCTAATTTGGATTTTAAAGTTTGAGATTCTATTTCAAAGTTTTCTGTTTTATTATTATGCTTATTGATTAATGTAGTCAATTTTTCTTTTAAGATATTATATTTACTCAATTCATCGGTATTAATGCTTTGTATATTTTCAATTATCTCAAAAGGATTTTCTTTTTTTTGTTCAAGAGATTTTAGCCAAATATCAAAAAGTTTATTTATGACTTTTATAGAATCTTTTATATCTTTTTTTGTCACTTTAGATTCATCTTGATACTCTGGATAGAACTCTATTTCACTGTCTAACGCATCGTAAGATATTTTCTGTTGAGGCAACCAACTTATAGCTAATTCTATTTTTTCTTTTAATTTTTTAAATTCTTCACTAAAGTGTTTTTCTAAATCTTCTAATCTTTCTTGTGGTAAATCTTGATTACAAAATTCACATTTAGAAGAATTATAAAACTTATGTATTTCTATACCATTTTCAACCCATTTACCTATTTTTGGATGTTCTTTTAATCGTTCTACTTCCCTTACTATAAGACTTGTTTTTAAAATATTTAACACTTTTTCTTGTACTTGTTCTAGCCAAGCTAAATCTATTTTTTTAAAATCTAATATTATTTTATTAAGTATATTTGGTTTAATAGACTCTTTTAATTTACTAACAGATTCAGTCTCTAGTTTATTAGATATATTTTGTATCTTGCTAATATTTGCATCCACAAAAGAACTAAATTTTGTTTTATTATAATTAAAATAATATGTATCAGATGTATCAATTACTTTAAACTCTTCTTTTATTTTTTTAGCTGATTGTGAATAAAATTTATCAATGCTATCACTTATTGTAACTTTATCAACTGTATTCTTTTTAATACTTCCTAATATTGTATCTTGCTTATCTTCATGTCCAAGTTTAAGTTTTTTAGCATCAAGTTGAGTTTTTTCTGTTATAACATTATTTGAAATTAATAATATACTTTTTATTACATTATTCCAGTCCATATTATTTTCTTTAAATATTTCATTATATACATAAAGGTTTAGATTATTTGTTTTATAGTTATTTTGATTTAAAATATTAGAGTCATCTTTTGTAAATGTAAATTCATAGTTTAATAAATTTTTTAATAAATTAGTATCATTTTTTTGCTCAATCATTGTAAATAATTTTGAAAAAGTAGTTTTACCACTCCCATTCCAACCATACAATAAATTAAACTTTTTAAATTCACTTAAGTTATTTGTCCAAGTAAAATCTTTAAATATACCAAAGTTTTTAATTTTATTTATTTTTATTATCAAGATTTATCCCTTTATAGTTGCCATTTTTGAAAGTAATATTTTTGCCAAAACTACAAGATTTTTATTTTCTTTTGTTTTTATATCAATCATATCAAATATTGGCTTTACTGCGATATTAAAGTTGTACATTTTTTCTATGTTTACTGATACTTCATATTCTTTTAAATAATCGCTATGAACTCTTTGTCTGCCTGATGAGCCTATCATACTACTTATTGCATAAGACCTAAAGTTATCTTCTCTGGCTAAACAATATATCCAATACGGGCTAATATCTTTTTTTGCTCTCATAACTATAAATTCTGTTGAACCATATGCTACTTCACTTGTCTCTAATCCAGTTACAAATGCTGTTTTTCCATTCTCTAAGCAAGGTGTAATTCTTGCCAATAATATGTCTTTATTTTTAAATTTAGATCCACTAGTAAAATGTCTTTGTATAATATTTCTTAAACTCATTGAATCTTCTTGAACATCTGCCATTTCAACATAGCTTGTTATTTGTTTTTTATTTATTGTATGTTTTGGATTAAATTCAATATACTTATCTAGTTTTATTTTTTCTTGAGACTCAAAATTCACAAACCACTCTTTGTAGATGCTTTGTGCTGTATCTTCTAGCTTTTTATTTAGCCCTTCGTTTAGTTTTATTCTATCTGTGATGGTTTGGTACTCTTTTACTATCTCTCTTTGTTTTTCTAGTGATGGGATTGGGAGTTGCATAGCACAAAAATCTTGCCAACCTAATCTTCCTCGTACATCACTATCTGTATAAAACCAGCTATTTCTATCAAACTCACTTCTTAAAAACCACATCATTAAGTATTCAGGTAGCAATTTAGTTATATCTTTTATCTCAAATACATCATAAGCAGGAGAAACAATAATGTCATAATCAAAACTTGAAACTGCTATTGGAAGTCGATAATCTCTACCAACATGCATACGATTACAAGAAAATTGATTTTTTTGAACTATTTTATACTTTGATAAATCTGTTCCAATAATATTTGCGACAGAAGGCATAAAATATTTATTGATATTTATCCCTTTTAAATTTTCAGCAGTAACCATGTGAGCAGTGTTCTTACCTTTAACTTGCTTTATATAATCGCCAATAACCTTATAATTACTCCTCATAAAGCTTTCTCTTTATCAGAACTTTTGGCAACATTCTTAGTCGATGGCATAACCCAACTCCTCGAACACTTTAAGTAACTCTTTTTTAGATTTTTCTTCCTCTTCTAACAAAACTTTAAATTCACTTTGAAGTGTTTTCATCTTCTCATCAAAGTCTATGTTTTCATCTCTGTTTACAAACTCTATGTATTTGCTAGGAACTAGTGAGAAGTCTTTTTTCTCTACCTCATCCTTAGATGCACTGTAAGAGTATTCAGCCACATCTCTATATGCCTCTTTATCGCTTTGCCATGTGTGGTAAGTAGAAGAGATCTCGTCTATTGCCTCTTCATCAAACTCCATAAACTTTTTCTCAAATGGCACACCTTTTTGTCGTAGATCCATAAAGAGTATCTCATCTGTTCTATCTCTATGTACTTTAGTTCTACCATTTTGCTCAAAAGTTCTCTCTTTTTTGTTGGCGTTTAGTATCCAAATGGTGACACTTATATTTGTAGTATAAAACATATTTTGAGGAAGTATCAATATAGCTTCTACCATGTCATTTTCTATGAGTTTTTTACGGATTTTATACTCTTCACCGCCACCACTAAGTGCTCCATTTGCAAGGATAAAGCCCGCTACTCCGTTTTGTGAGAGTTTCGAGACCATGTTTAGTATCCAGCCGTAGTTTGCGTTTGAGGTTGGCGGTGTTTCGTATCCGCTCCATCGTGGATCATCTACTAGCTCATTTACACCTCTCCAGTCTTTTTGGTTAAAAGGAGGATTTGCCATGATGAAGTCTGCTTTTAGGTCTTTGTGTTGATCTTTGCTAAATGTATCAGCAGCCACACTTCCAAGATTTGCAGATATTCCTCTGATGGCTAAGTTCATTTTAGCTAGTTTGTAAGTTGTTGCAGTGTATTCTTGACCATAGACAGATATATCTTTTTTGCTTCCATTGTGAGCATCTATAAACTTTACAGACTGCACAAACATACCACCAGATCCACAAGCAGGATCGTAGATCTTACCTTTGTATGGTTCTATCATATTTGCTATGAGGTTTACTATAGACTTTGGAGTGTAAAACTCCCCTTTTCCTTTACCCTCGGCTATGGCAAACTTACTTAAAAAGTACTCATATACGCGTCCAACTATGTCGCTACCTTTGTCTTGTATGGTGTTGATGTTGTTGATGGTGTCTATGAGAGATGAGAGTTTACTAGCGTCTAGTCCTAGTCTTGAGAAGTAGTTGTCAGGTAGTGCACCTTTTAGAGATGGATTGTTTTTCTCTACAGTTGAGAGGGCTGTGTCTATTTTTAGAGCTATATCATCTTGTTTGGCATGTTGTTTTATGTATGACCATCTCGATATTTCAGGTAGATAAAAAACATTTTCCATAGTATAAAACTCAACCATATCAACAAATGCTTCTTTACCATCAGCTATGAGTTGCTCTCTTCTTGCCTCATAAGTATCACTTACAAACTTTAAAAATATAAGCCCTAAAACTATATGTTTGTATTCGCTAGACTCTACTGTTCCTCTGAGTTTGTTTGCACTCTCCCAAAGAGACTCTTCCATAGTTTTTTGTTTTGTTTTTGCTTTTGCCATTATTTGGTGTGACCTTATAAAAAATTATTTTTATTTATTATAGCCTTTAAAGCAAGAAAGATAAACAGTGTTTATCCCATCGGATACATAATTTCTTCTTGTATAATTTTTATCTTTTGCATCACCTCATCACTAAGTTCTAGATCCATTGCTACAAAAGAGTCATCTAGTTGCTCTGCGTTTACTGCTCCTATGATGGTAGATGCCACAAAATCAAACTGCTTTGAGTAGGCTACTGCTAGAGTTATTGGGCTGATTTCTAAACTCTTTGCTATCTCCATATACTTAGCTGTAGATGCAAGTGATTTCTCATTTACAAATCTTGTTCCTTGTGCTTTTGTGCGAGGATCTTTGCTTTTAAGATACTCACTAAATCTTGCATCTGATGGATAAAAGGCACCGTTGTATTTTCCACTTAAAACTCCACCAGCTATGGGCGAATACGGCAAAAGTGAGATCTGCTCTTTTTGGCAAACAAGAGCTAGCTCATCTAAAAATCGTGGGTTGTTTAAAGAGAAGTTGTTTTGAATGGACTCAAACCTTACTATGCCAAGCCTTTTTGAAGTCTCATTTGCTTTTGTCAGCCCATAAGCACTATCGTTTGAAGTTCCTAAGTAGCGAACTTTACCCTCTTTTACAAGTTCATCAAAGGCTAAAAGCGACTCTTCTATGGGGACTACTGTATCTGGCCAGTGCATCTGGTAAAGGTCTATATAGTCCGTTTGAAGTCTCCTTAAGCTCCCCTCCACTGCTCTTTTTATGTGAAACTTATCAATAGCAGTAAAACCATGGCGAATGGGCGGAACAAACCAACCATTTGCAGCTCCTGCTATCTTAGATGCTAAGATGATGCTATCTCTTTGTTTTGTCTTTAGCCACTTACCGACAATAGTCTCAGTAGCTCCAACATGCTCTTCTTTTGGAGGAACTGGGTAGAGCTCTGCTGTATCGAAAAAGTTTATACCTCTCTCGTAAGCTTTATCCATAATTTTAAAAGATTCAACCTCATCGCTCCAGCTACCAAAGCCCATAGTTCCTAAGCATATTGGCGTAACTCTAAGCCCAGTTTTTCCGATATATCTATAGTTCATCCATGCTCCTTCAATTATCTCTACTTCGCATCTATCATCTTAAGATAAAGCTCTTCAACTTTTTCTCTTGCCCAAGGAGTTTTCCTAAGAAACTTCAAACTTGAGTTAACTGTTGGATCAAATAAAAAGCATCTTATCTCTATGAGCTTTCCCAGTTTTTTCCAACCATAATGTTTTACAAGAGCCTCTAAAATATCTTTTAGTTTAACACCGTGCAGTGGATTGTTTTTGTTTTTTTCTAACTCACTCATTATCTGCCTTTTTTTTATAATTTTTATCTATTTTATCAACTCTACTTTTTCTCAGCTTTGCTCATTTTACTATACAAACTCCAAAGCTCTTTGGTCAAACTGATAAGTTTTGTGGGCTATTTTTGTAAGTATTTTTTTACTTGCTAAGTCTTTAAAGAGTTTAATAAGAGTTGGTTTTGAGATGCTCACCTCTTGCATGATGTCACTATAAGATGCTAAGAGCTGGTCTTTTTCATCTAAACTCTCTACTATAAACCTTATAACTTCAACTTGTTTTGAGTCTGTGATGGCTGAGATGGTTCTAATGATATTTGAGTTTTTTTGTATCTCTTTTTTTTGCATAAGAGGAAGCACTATATCGTGAAGAGTATTTAGCAACTCTTTTAGGTTGATGGGCTTTACAATGTAGTTTTCTACTTTTAGTTTTATAGCATCTAGTAGGTACTTTGTATCTGTGTGGGCAGTTGTGAGGATTGTAGGAATATGGATATTATGAACCTCTTTTAACTCCCTTAAAAAGTCGATGCCATTTTCATTTTCTAGCAAAATATCTGACATTATCACATCAACTCTATGTCTTTTTATAACATCTAGTGCCTCTCTTGATGTCTTTATGGCAAAAACATTGGCAACGAAATCCCCGAGCATATCTTTAGTTTGATACAAAAGTGAGTCATCATCTTCTAAATAGAGTATGTTGTAGCCATTTAGTATGTTTAAGTTTCTAGTTATCATTTTCATCCTTAAGCGGTATAGTTATACTAAAGAGTGTGCATTTTTGGAACTCTTGGTCTTGTATTTTATAGTAAACATTCTTACACTCTATTTTACCGTTCATGTGCTTTTGCACAATCTGTTGTGACATATATAGCCCGATGCCAGTTCCGCTACTTTTGTATTTTGTTGTATAGTAAGGCTCAAAGATGTGATCTATTATCTCTTCATCGATGCCGCCGCCATTGTCTACTATATTTACCCTTATGTTATTTTTCGACTTTTTAACCACTACCTCTATATATCTTTTATACTCTTTATCTTTTAGTGCATCTATAGCGTTTGAGATGATGTTTAAAAAAACATGTGAGAGTTCATTGTAAAAGCCATAGATCTCTTCATCAGCTTTTATATTTAGTATAAATTCTATATTCTCTTTTTCTAATAAGTACTTAGATAAGATAAATGAGTGCTCTATACATCTTTTTACAGAAAATCTCTCTTTAGCTCTACTTGGCTTGAAGAAGTTTTGAAAATCATCTAGCGTTTTTGACATATTATCACCAAGTAGCGTGGCATCATCGACTTTTTGTTTTAAAATCTCTGGTGTAAGTTTTCCTAACTCCATCTTAGTCTCAACGCCTTGTACTATCATCATCAAAGAAGAGAGTGGTTGCCTCCACTGATGCGCTATGTTTGCTATCATCTCTCCTAGAGATGCAAGTCTGGCTTGTTGAAACATTATAAGGTCTTTTTTCCTTGAGTTTGCCACTTCAAAAGCTATGCGTCTCTCAAGAGATTCATTTAGTTTTAGTAGCTCTTTTGTTTTTTCATTTACAGCATCTTCAAGCCCAAAGTGAATCTTTTTAAAATGCATGATTATCGTAACAGAGAGCATAATAGAAAAAACAAAAACAAAAACTATAGAGATATTAAGTATCATAGAAAGAGTGTTAAAGATATTTTGAGTATCTGTTTTTTCACGGATAGCCGTGTTTAGGTCATAGTTTGTTAAGTTTGTTAGATAGATAGAGATCGCATTTACTTCATAGTTTACTTTTTGTATAAGAGCCTTTACTTTGTGGCTTTGTGGCTTTTTCAACTCAACTAAGATTTCACTCACCAAAGTATCTACTCTTTGTACTTTTTCATCTATGTTAGAGATGATGCTTCTTTGTAAAATTTTGGTTTGGTTTTGATTTCCAATGCTAAAGAGTTTTTTAATTGTTTTTGTTATAAAAGAAGCCTCGTACTCATCAGAAAAGCTTATTTCAAGATATTTTGCCCAGTTATCTCTAATAACTTGCTCACCCAAAGTTATAACATCATATGAGCATGTTAACTCTATATTTTTGTTATAGACGTCTAGTATCGTCTCTTGTATATTTATAAGATATGCATCTTTTATGGCTTCAAGCTTTAAAATAGGCTTTGTTCTTTTTTCAAACAATACATCAAAGTCATTCTTTATAGTATATATAGAGATTTGAGAGAGGGCTATGATGGACATCATTCCCCCGATGATGATAAACATCAAGATAGAGGTTTTGTAAGAAAATGGGATCTTCTCTATAGAAGAGAGCAGTTTTTTAATCTTCATATCTTACTTCTATAAAATTTGAATCTTCATACTCATAAAGATAGACTTTGTTGTGGAGTTGAGTGTTTTTAAAACCAATCTCTAAGGCGCCTAAAGAGTCACTTTTAAGATTTTTTATCTCTTTTAAAAACTTCTTCCTTGTTATATCTCCTTTTATATTTTGCAAGGCAGCTACTACTGTTTTTGCAGCAAGAAACGACTCTAGAGATATAAATCCTAACGCTTGGTTTGGATAGTACTTCTGCATCAGCTCTTTGTACTCTAAAACAACCTTTAAGTTAGAATCTTTGTAGTTAGGTACTACCTCACTAAAGAGTAGATTTGTAGTGTTTTTATCTAGCTGTTTTAGCATCTCATCAGCATCTCCAAAAGAGATATTGCAAAAGTAAGTATCTTCAAAGATGCTATCTTTTTTAGCAGTTTTTATAAAAAGAGCATTAGCTTTGTAAGCTCCAACCATTAGTATTGCCTCAGGCTGAACGCCTCTTATCTCATAGAGTGCATGTTTTATAGAGAGAGTGTTTCTTTTGTAAGTTCCCTCACCTGCAAGCTTTAGTCCTCTTTTATTTAAAGATTCTAAGAGTGAGACAAAGCCCTCTTCTCCATAATCATCATTTTGATAAAAAACAGCAAATCTTTTTATGCCTTTTTTTTCATAAAGATACTTCACTATAGCATCTATCTCTTGATCATAAGAGCTTCTAAAATTTACAAAGTTTTTATTTTCTGGCTTTCTTAAAAATTCAGCCCCACTAAATGGAGCTATGAGTGGAATGTTTTTTTCTTTAACAATTGGTAAGATTTTTTTAACTGTCGGAGTTCCAACAAAGCCAAAAAAAACAAATATTTTCTCATCTATGAGCTTCTTTATATTTTTTATGGTTCTCTCAGGCTCATACATATCATCATAAACTATAAGTGATATTTTTTTATCTTCTAGAAGATTGTTATCATTTACATAAGAAAAGTAGGCATCAGCTCCATTATAAACCGCACTGCCCCATGCTTTCATAATCCCACTACTAGGCACTGATATACCAAGTTTTAAGCTCTTTTGATCAAATTTTTCATCTTGTATATAAAAATATATAATAACAAAAAAACCAAACAAAGCCAATAAATACTTTATCACTCATAAGCCTTTTTTATGATGATTATATCATAAATGAATTGATTTCTATATTTTAGTTATAAGTAAAATAAATTTTACTATTTAAGTATTATGAAAGTTTTATGAAGCTAAACTTTGGTCATATTTTTTTTACCAAAAGGAGTTTATAGATGCAAGAGTTTATCTACTATAGCGATAGAGGGCTTGATTTTCCACTCTCTGAGAACATTCTAGTAACTTCAACTCAAGACAAAGAACAAAAAAGCAGTTTTATAGTCTCTAACTCTGATGAAGTCCATGGAGAAGTCATCGCCGATGAGATTGATTTTTATATCTCAAACTCAAAAGACTCTATAGCGAAGAAGATTAAAAATGTCGAAAAACTCTATGAGATAAATGCCATAAGATTTGATATGGCGCAAGATGTAAGCTCCAGCCAAGATATCTCTAAAGAGGTGTTGCTTATAGCTACAAAAGAGCAAAAAGAGAGTTTCTTAAAGGCTATGGTTCCAGATGAATTTAACCTTTTTCATATTCTTCCTGATGCCATAAAGTCTATAGATGGACATATTGGAGCTTTGAATGCGGTTGTAAATGACACATTTAAAGATGCTACGCTTAAAGTCTCTCAAGTAGTCTGGTTTGATCGCGACAAAAGAAAAAAAGAGAGAAGCGGAGTCTTTGATCCACAAGAGAGTTCCATAGATGCAACACTTGCAACTTTAAGAGAAAACCTTACAAACTATGACTACAAAAAGTTTACGATTTATGATCAAAATATCTGTCAGTACCATGAGAGACGAGAAGAAGTTTGTTCTAAGTGTGAAGAGGTCTGTCCAACTGTAGCCATCATTAAAATTGATGAGAGTAAGCATCTAAAATTTTCACAAATAGATTGTCATGGTTGTGGTGGCTGTATCTCAGTTTGTCCTGCTGGCGCACTTGACTATGCACCAACTACTAGAGAGAGCATCTATGAGATGGCTAAACACTTTCGTTATCACACTCCTCTAGTTGTTCCTAAAATCATGGATCTTAAATCTTTAGAGATAGATTTAAAAGAGGATGTTTTACCTCTTAAGATAGAGGGTGAGAAGTTTTTACATGAGTCAACATTTTTAACTCTACTTCAAGAGTCTGGCTCTCAAGTAATCTTCTACTCAGACTTTTTATCTAAGGGTGTAAAAGATTCCATCTCAATACTAAATCAAATCTATCAAAAAAAATACAACAAAGATGCCATCTTAGTTGCAGCTAACAAAGAAGAGCTCGAAGATGCCATGGACAAAGCTGAATTTATAGAAAATTCAAGATACTCCTATAACGAAATAGGCTCTAGAAAACGAGAAGTTTTTTCACTCCGTCTTAGACATATGATAGGTGACGATGATTTAGGAGTTGTAACTACAGGCGAGCACGTTCACTACGCTAAAGTAAAGGTAGATCAGGATAAATGTACTCTTTGTTTGGCTTGTGTTGGAGCTTGTAATGTAGATGCACTAATAGCAGATCCAAAAACTTATGAGCTAAAACTAAACGCATCGCTATGTACGGCTTGTGGTTACTGTGAGCCATCATGTCCTGAAAAAGATTGTCTCACACTAGAGCGTGATATTATAGAACTTAAACCAGCGTGGTTTAAAGAGACGACTTTAGCAAAAGATACTCTCTTTGCCTGTGTTGAGTGTGGAGTAGAGTTTGCAACTACAAAGTCAGTAGAGAAGATAGCTGCGATGATGGGGCCTATCTTTGCCCTTGCAAGCCCAGTAAAACAAAGAACACTCTACTGTTGTGAAAACTGTAAACCAAAACTAATGATAAAAGAAGGACTACTAAATGCGTAACCAAGAAATAGACAAAGCAAGACTCTTTATATATAACCTACTCTCTCTACTCTTTGTAGAAAATCACGCTAAGAGTGAAGTAAAAGAGATTAAAAAGTCTCTAAAGCTGCTAGAGCAAAACTCTTTTGATGATGATGTAAGTGAGGCGGCTCGCGTTATTGTCCAAAACTTAGAAAGTGGCTCTGATGAGGATATATATGTTGAGTATCAAGAACTATTTTTGGTTCCATTTTCATCTTTTATCTCTCTTAGTGCATCTTACTATTATGAACAAAGAGAAGGCGGGATGATGCTTTTAAAGGTTAGAGATATCTTAGCTAGGACTAAGATTAGAAAAGATGAGAGTTCATTTAGTGCGCCTGAGGACCATTTTGGTTTTATTTTCACCCTTGCTACTTACCTTATAGATCAAGAGATGCAAGATGAGTCAGATGCACTACTTTATAAAAGTTTACAAAAAGAGCTTTTTGAAGCGGTTATAAACCCATTTTGCGATGAGATAGCCTACAAAATGATGTCAAGCGAAACAAAAATCTACTCCAATGTTGGAGCAATTTTAGGTAACTTTTGTAATTTTGAGAGAGCCTACTTAGATGTTACAAAAATCAAAGCAGCTTAATTAAGGAGGTATAAAAGCCTCCTTAAGAGTTTATTTGGAACTTTTAAGGTGGCTTTTAACCACAAATAAGAAGAGGAGTGAATATGTCTGATGAGATATTAAAGAGAAGAGATTTTCTAAAGCGTGCTGGAATTGCCGCTTCAGTTCTTGCTACATCAGTAGTTGCAGTTGCTGCTACTACAGAAGGTCAGCACAGAGGTCACAGAGGCAACAGTGATAACAAGGGAAATGGTGTTGTTACTGGTAACTCAAATAAAAAAGAGATTTTGTATACAAAAACTCAAGCTTGGGAAGAGTTTTACCAAGCGGCAAAGTAACACCTTACAACTCTCGAAAAACTCATTTTTCGTAGCTTCAGGGGGTTGGAAGGGACTTTAGTCTCTCCTATTAAAACGAACTTGTTCGTTTTAATATATAAATAAAAAAAGAAGGAAGAATAAGATGAAAATGCTTAAAAGCTTTGGAAGAAGAAGTTTCATGAAAATGGCTTCACTTGCAACAGTTACAACAGCAACTTCTGCATTTGCTAGCAATAGCGTCTTAAGAGGAGCAACCAAGGATGAGATTAGAAATCCTTATCCTGGTTCAAAACTCATTAAGACAATTTGTACGCACTGTTCAGTAGGTTGTGGA
>Ga0265294_10003619_pt1 | contig 19682 bp, 20 predicted proteins | sample MunlanPumphouse3_FD_192504 | JGI IMG/M metagenome (GOLD analysis project Ga0265294, IMG submission 192504) | Groundwater microbial communities from a municipal landfill in Southern Ontario, Canada - Pumphouse #3 | ecosystem: Environmental > Aquatic > Deep subsurface > Groundwater | place...
CATAGTTGCCGCAATGGGTGAAGTTTTAATCAAACCTGAATATTTTTCCAAAGAATGGTCACTGCTAAAAGCCCCATTCTCTTTTGTTCGATTAATCCAAAGCATCGCAAATCCACCTAAATTGGTTACTAAAAAGAGGACCCAATATAAAAAAAGTCCTGTCGTTGCTTGCGTTGTTCCCAATAAAATTGCCGCCATGGCAAATCCTGCATGAGAAACCGAAGAGAACGCTAACATTCTTTTAATATCGGTTTGAAGTAACGCAATAATATTAGGGATGGTCATGGTTAAAACAATAATGGCATACAACAATAACTGTACTATCAAATCATCTGAGGCAATAAAAATCTCAAAAAATCGTAATGCCACTACAAAAGCAGCAATTTTAGGCACAATCGACATAAACCCTGCCAATGAGGCGGTTGACCCCTCATACACATCGGCAACCCATGTGTGAAAAGGGAAAAGTGAAAGTTTGAAGCCAATCGCAGCTATCATAAACACCACACCCGCTAAAATAATGGGGTAATTGGCAAACTGCGATTCGACTAACACTTCTGAAATTACACCCAATTCAACGCTTCCTGTTACGGCATAAAAAATCATTGAACCAAAGGCAAAAAATGCCGTGGCTAATGCTCCCATGGTAAAATATTTAATCGCTGCTTCTATTGAGCTGTTTTTATTGTGCAAAGCAATCATGACATACAGTGCCATTGACGCGGTTTCTAATCCTACAAAAATTAAAATAAGCGAATCGGAACTGACCATAAATTGAAAACCTGCCACCATAAACAAATATAAGGCATAATATTCTGGATACGAAGTATCGTGAAATCGGAGTTTGTTTAAAGATAACAACAAAAATAAAATGGTTGCTCCAATAATAATAAATTGTGATAACAGAGAAATTCCATCAATAAGCAATAAATCAAAAAATCCTCGAGTATCTCCATTGAAGCCATATAAAACCATAAAATCAACCACTAAAAACAGAATTGCCAACATAATGTACAGCGATTTATCGAGTTGTTTGGCAAACAAATCAATACATAAAATCGTTAATGCTCCAACAATGGTAATAAGCATTGGAACAATGGTGATAAAATTCAGACTTTGTAAATCTATATTAATTGGCGGTATCATTATTTCACCTCCCCAATGCTGTTTGCTGATATTATTTTTGTTTTGGTTGTTTCATTAATCGCTTTAAGTTGCATGATTTCAACCAATTGTGTGACCGATTTATTCACCGGTTCCAAAATAGGTTTGGGGTAAATTCCCAAAATCACCACCAAAGCAACTAAAGGAATTAATGCCACCAATTCTCGCCCTTTAACGTCTTCTAAGGTTTTGTTTTTTGCGTTGGTTACTGCACCAAAAAATACCTTTTTATACATCACAAGCATATACACTGCTCCTAAAATGATGGTCAATCCAGCCAATAGTGTTAAAAGTGGTGAAACTTTAAAAAACCCTAAAAGAGATAAAAACTCCCCTACAAATCCAATTGTAAGCGGTAATCCCACTGATGCCATTAACATAACGGCAAAAATAGTGGCATAGGTTGGCATGACTTGGGCTAATCCGCCAAACTCACTGATAAGTTTGGTGTGTCGTCGGTCGTAAATCACTCCTACGAGCATAAACAGTGCACCCGATACAATTCCGTGAGAAATCATAAGAAAAATTGAACCACCAATTCCTTCCACATTTAAAGCAAAGGTTCCCAAAATAATCACCCCCATATGCGACACCGAAGAGTAAGCAATCACTTGCTTCATATCTTCTTGTGCATACGCTACCATGGCAGTATAAATAATCGCAATAAGTGCTAAAATTGCCATAGGAATGACAAAATAAACCGTGGCATCGGGAAAAAGTGGCAATGAAAATCGGATAAATCCGTATGTTCCCATTTTAAGTAACACAGCAGCTAAAATAACTGAACCAATCGTAGGGGCTTGTCCATGCGCATAAGGCAACCACGTATGAAATGGAACCATCGGCACTTTAATCGCAAACCCTAAAAAGAACGCGACAAATAACCACAACTGCATATCAAAAGGCAATAAGAGCATATTCCAATCTAGTAGGCTAAAACTCCAATTTCCTGTCGTTTGGAAATAGGCATAGCCTAAAAACAACATTCCCACAAGCATAACCAGTGATCCTGTGAACGTATACAAAAAGAATTTAATGGAAGCGTAGATTCGTAAGTTTCCACCCCATGCGCCAATGATATATAACATTGGCACCAGTGATAGTTCCCAAAACAGATAGAAAATAATGGCATCTAAACATAAGAATACTGCCACCATGGTCATTTCTAAAAATAAAACGGCTATGACTAAATTTTTTAAATCTCTTTTTTCTGTTAATCCAATAATCGAAATCATCGTCATAAACGTTGTCATAAGGACTAAAAACAGAGAAATACCATCCACTGCGACTAAATAGTTAATTCCATACGATGGAATAATAGGGAATGTTTGCGTAAACTGCATTCCGCCATTGTCTTTATCAAAAACAATCCATAACCCAATACTTAAAATAAATTCAATCGTTGTAACAGCCACGGCATACGCTCGAATGGAGTTACTTGAAACAAGAAAACCCACCAACGCTGCAACAGCTGGAAAAAATATTAAAATTGATAAAATGTGTTCCATTCATTATCCCCTTATGGCTAAACCAAAAAACATACTTACGACCAATAAAAGGGTTAACCCTATTACCATTAACGTAAGTGCTTTTGATAAATTTCCAGACTGTAAAGGTCTGCTCTCTTCTCCTGTTTTATACACCATTTTGGCAATGCCATCTACCATCGAATCGACTACTTTTAAATCAATCTCTTTCCATGAGAATTGACTCATACGTAAATAGGGTTTATTGATGACATTTTCTAAAAAATGCGGTATATAGTACTGATTGGCTAAGAGTTTATAACAAAATCGGTTGTGTAAAGCATGGCTAAAGTACGTGCCATCTTTTTTATATTTAAACACGGCAAATAAAATTCCACCCAAAGCAATCGCCGTAGTAATGGCAATTAATGTATACAGTGTAGTATCGCTGACATGCACTTCCAGTTCAGGTAAAACCGTTGTAATCATGGCAACAAACGGCTCCTTAAACCACCCTGCAATAATAGCAAGCACCGCCAATGGGGTCATTGCAGCTATGACAAACGGATAGGTTTCATGCGGATGATACCCAAACTTTTTGAAGTTCTCTTCTCCATGAAATACGTACATAATGAGTCTAAATGAATAAAATGCCGTTAATCCTGCTGTTATCCAAAGCACTGCCCAAATAATATACGCATGCGCTCCAAATGCCACTTCCAAAATTAAATCTTTTGAAAAGAAACCAGACAGTGGGAAAATCCCAGATAAGGCAACTGATGCAATGGTCATAATAATCGAAGTGGATTTCATGTGTTTATGCAGTCCACCCATATTTTTAATGTTAATCTCATTGTTCGTTGCGTGCATCACATTTCCTGCTCCTAAAAACAGAACCGATTTAAAAAATGCATGAGTGGCAAGGTGAAATAGTGCCACCCAATACGCACCCAAACCAGCTGCAACAAACATATAACCCAATTGTGAAAGCGTTGAAAAAGCAATGATTTTTTTGATATTTGTCGCAACCAATGCTTGAGAGGCTGCAAATATTGCCACAAACGCTCCCAATGACGCAATCACATATCCCACTTCGGGTACAACGGTAAAAATCTCATTGGCACGTATGACCAAATAAACACCTGCAGTTACCATGGTTGCTGCGTGAATCAAAGCTGAAACGGGAGTAGGACCTTCCATGGCATTGGCAAGCCATTGATTAAAGGGGAATTGTGCTGATTTTCCCATGGCGCCAATAAATAAAAATGCAGCAATGGCAATAACAAGTCCATGTGATAAATCGCCAATATTGGCAAATACCACATCGTATTGAAGTGATCCAATGTTCCAATAAATAAAGAAGATTCCTACTAACATTCCTAAATCCGCCACTCGGTTCATAATAAACGCTTCATTGGCGGCATATCCTGGTGAAACCGACGAATAGGGTGACAGCGTCGAGTAAGGAGAGTTATAGATATCTTTACTTCGTGGCACATCCTCTTTGTGGTACCAAAATCCAATGAGTAACCAAGAACAAAGTCCTACTCCTTCCCAACCAATGAATAGCCCTGCAAAGTTATCGGACATGATTAAAATCATCATCGAAAATACAAAGGCACTTAAATAGGAGAAAAACCGGTTAAAACTTTTGTCGTGGTCCATATACCCAATTGAGTGAATATGCACCATGGTTGAAACAATCGTTACCACACACATCATGGTAGCACTGATGGGGTCTACAATAAATCCAAACGGAATATCCACGTTTCCAATGATTATCCAATCGAGCATTCGCACATGAATAACCTCTTGGGTTGTAAAAATATGGAACAATAAGTTCAATGAAGCAATCATTGAAACACCCAAAAGTGCTGAAGTGATAACTCCCGTAAAAAGTTGTTTGGGTCGATTGGCAAAAAGTGCTGCAAACAGTGAACCAAGAAGTGGTGCAAAAAGAGCTATGTATAAATATTTTTCCATTCTTAGCCTTTCATACTGACAATTGAGTCAAGGTTAATTGAGCCTTTTCGTTTGTATAAAAGAATCAACAACCCAAGCCCCACAGCAACTTCACTTGCAGCAATTGCCACGATAAAAAAAGCAAACATTTGACCGGTTAAATCGCCATGAAATTTTGAGATGGCAGCCAGTCCAATATTGACAGCATTCAGCATGATTTCTGTAGAGAAAAAAAGCATCAATAAATTTTTTCTTCTAATAACCCCTATTAATCCAATCACAAAAATAATAGTTGAAAGTATCAAATAATCATTTAAAGCTAAGCTCATTTTTTATCCTTTACGTCATGCGTTTTTTCAAGTTCATCAATCGCTTCTTCGCTTAAGAGAGTTAAATTGGTATCCATTTTTTTACCCGCTAAAATAATTCCGCCAATCATGGCAACCAATAACATTACAGCAGCGACTTCAAAAGGCACAATGTATTTGGTAAACAAAACCAAGCCTACATCTTGAGCATTACCGTACTCCAAATGGATTGGATACAAGCCTTTTAAAGCATTTTCTCCAATAATTGGGGCAACAAAAATAATCACCACAATTAATGCAATCATGCCTGAAAGAAAAAATTTCAATCGTGGACTGGCAATTTTTTCTTCCACTTCTGCCATGGAGTCAAAAAACATCATTCCAAACGCATACAGTGCCATAACAGCCCCTGTGTAAACCACTATTTGGACAACCCCTAAGAAATCGGCATCTAAAATAAAGAAAAACGCCGAGATAAAAATCATACCAGCAGCCAATGAACTGAGTGCATAAAGCGCATTATTGGTCATGACCGTTATACTAAACATTGCTATCGTTAAGAATGCAAACAGATAAAATGCAACTACTTCAAACATAATGCTCCTTTAATACGCAAGTGGTGTTTTTTTCAATCTCTCATCAGCATTGGGAGAGATAGCACCAAATCCAGGATACTCTTCTTGGACAGACAATTGATCCAATGGCGTTAAGAAATCCTCTTTTAATCCAAAATGCGCTCGCTGTTCACTGGCGTTTTCATATCGTCCACCATGAACAATGGCAAGTTCTGGGCACACTTCAGCACAATAACCACAAAAAATACAACGTCCTAAATTAATCGAGTACTCTAAAACCTCTTTTCGTGAATTTTCATCCACACGTGTATCCATTCGTATGCAGTTGGCAATACAAATTTTTTCACACAATCCACACCCAATACATCGATTTTCACCCGATTCTAAAAGGGCTAATAGTTTGTGTACTGCTCGGTATCGTGGGCCAATAGGCAATTTTTCTGCGGGGTATTGAACAGTATGCATATTGTCGTTAAATAACGCTTCTTTCATCATTTTAAAGGTAATTTTTAGTCCACCAAAAAGTTCGCCTTTAACGGAACGTTTTATGACTTGTTTAAACTCTTCCCAATTGGTTTTAGGATAATCATCTTCTTGAACAATCATATACTCTTTTGTTCCTGTGTTTCTATCTTTTAAATTATTTATATTCATAATCACTCCTAAAACATCATCACAAAGCCGGTAATTAAAATATTAATTACCGCCAATGGCATTAAAATTTTCCAACACAACCACATCAATTGATCGGGTCGTATATGTGGCCAAGAAGCTCTTGTCCATAAAAAGAAGAAAATTAAAAACATGACTTTAACAACAATCGCCAAACCACCTGGAATAAAATAGAAGTCATTAAATCCTCCTAAAAAAATCAGTGAAATTAAAAAACAAACGGTAAAAAGGTTGGCGTACTCTCCAATAAAAAACATTCCCCATCGCATTCCTGAATACTCTGTGGCATATCCTGCCACAATTTCTGCTTCGTGTTCAAGCAAGTCAAAAGGAGTTCGATTGGTTTCAGCAAACCCCGCAATGACAAACAAAATAAAGGCTAAGGGTTGCGTCCAAACCAACCAGTTTGAAATACCACCTGCTTGATACGCATTGATGTCAATCAGCGATAAACTTCCTATTAACATCAACGGTGCTAAAATAGCCAATCCTGAAACGACTTCATACGACAAAAGTTGAATGGCTGTACGTGCTCCGCCTAAAAGAGACCATTTATTCGCACTGCTCATTCCCGCTAGAAGTGGTCCATACAACCCAATTCCAGCCACTCCCATAACAAAAAGAAGCCCAACGTTAATGTCTGAAATAATGGGACGCACGGTGTACCCAAAGAGTTCAAACTCTGGGAAAAAAGGTACGGCTGTCATCGCAATAAATGCAGTAGATGCTGTAATAATCGGGGCTATTTTAAAAATAGGCTTAACGGCATTCGCAGGAACAAAATCTTCTTTACAAAACAGTTTTGTTCCATCACAAATGAGTTGTAACACCCCTTGAGGACCTACATTCATGGGTCCCAGTCGTCGTTGCATAAACGCCAATATTTTTCTTTCAATATAGGTTGTAAAACCTGCTAACGCAGAAAATACGGCTAAAACCACAACGGCTTTGACGATGGTTTCAATGATAATACTGGTTTCCATTTTTACACCTTTTTAATAGTTGCACTGCTGTATCGACTGGTGCTGAACAATTTTTTCGTTTGAATCGTTTTATCAAAAAATGATACATAAGCAATATCGCTTATGATTTTTTCATCCAAAATAACCACCAACTCTTCTTGATGCGAAACCGCTGAAACAATCACTCTATCATTTTCATTCAGATTCAATTTTTCCATTAAACTGCTTGAAACATATAAAGCAGTTTTATCGTTGGCTAATTGATGGGCTTTATAGGTAAACTCATTAAATTGGTTAATCGGATTGGCTTTATAAATAACCGTCCCAGCAAACCCATAAAACTTCTCTATTTTATCAAAGCTATCACTGCTTTCTTGGCTTAATAGCTCTAAAACATACCCTCTGTTTTCTTCTTGCGTATTTTTAAACTCATTAGGTAAACTGTCAAACTCAACGGCTTTAAACCCTTTTTGCATTGGCAGTTGTGACGTGTATTCAATGGTGAATTCAACCTCATCATCCAATAACACATTGGCAAAATCATTTAATACATACCCCCCATAAGGAAGGGCTACATTGGTAGGAACAACTCGTTTATCACAAGAGGTAAAGGTTCCTTCTTGTTGATTTAAAGCAGGAATATCAATATTTCCATCACCTAAAGCACTTAGTTCAAAATTGGCTTTTTCATTGTATCCTACTACAAATCCTTCGGCTTGGTCGGCTAAATTACAAATTAAGCTTACTCCCAAAGTATTGGTTTGTGGGGGAATTACCATGATTTTAAATGGCGTATATTTTTGAATCAAGCCACACAGTTTTGCCAAATTGGCACTTTGTGGATGGAAAATTAAATCTTCTCCCACAATTAAACTGAAGCTATCTTTTTTATCCAACATCGCATTAATGGTATCGTATAAAGTTTCATCACATCCAATAACATCAAAAAGTTGTGAATAGTCATACTCAACTTCACTTTCCACATTTTTAGAGACGATTTTTTTAACCTCTTTTTCTTCACCTGTTTCTTCATCTTTAACCATTTCACTGATGGTTTCTTTAACGACTTCAATCACTTTTTTGGTTTTTTTCGTTTTTAATGATTCTAAATAGGTACTTAACTCTTGCGGTAAATTTTGACCAAAAAGTTCTAAAATCAAAAATAAAATGGCTTCTTCACACAATGGTTTATGGATAATGGTTTCAATCGTTTTACCTTTTTTCCCAAATCCTTCTATGTGCGTATCCCCTAATGGATGAAAATACAATCCTGCGCCTTTGTTAAGGGTAATGGCATTGTTAAACGCATACTTAACACTTGGAGCATCGGATTTTAAAAATGAACCCACCGAAATGAGAAAATTGGCATTGTGAATATCTTTAATCGTGGCATTGTAAAAATTGCTTCCTGAAGTTGTAGAAAAATTTGCCATGAAGTTTTGAAATCGTTTGGCATCCTCATTGACCAATTTCACGCCCAATTTTTCTCGTAATTTTTCTAAAATCAACGCTTCTTCATTGGTAATGTAAGAGTTAAACTTAATGGTATTGGTTTTTTTAAAAGCTTCAATGGTAGCAGTAAACTCTTCTTGATTTTTCGTGGCATTTTTATTTTCAAAATCATATCCAAATCGTGCAGCACCACTTAAACTGGCATAATGGTGTTCATTGGTCACACGATAAATCATCGGTGTTTGGTCAGCAATGGACGTGTGTTTGACTTCATAATACATCAAAGAACAATCACTTGAGAAAGGATTTGAAGCAGGAATTTTAGTCAGTTCCCATGCATTTGATTTGTATTGAAAATCTGAGCTTACTAATGCTCCCACCGGACAAACAGAGATACACTCACCACAATCAATACACTTATCTTCATCAAAGCCAATAAGCGATTTGTTGAGTTTATTCCACATCGCATACGCATCTTTTGGCATACTCTCTTTTAAATCTTTATCAATGGCATCGGATTCTCTTTTAACCGTATCCAAAGCATTTGAGCCAATCATATCTTTACATACTGTCACACACTTTTCGCACACAATACACAATCCGGCATCGTAGTTCATCACACCCCAATGAGTCGTAGGTCGATAGGTATCACGCACGGCATAACTTTGAGAATCTACTTTCATGTACAACGTATTGTTTTGCAATTCACAATCGCCACTTTGGTCACATACACCACATTGTAAAGGGTGATTCACATCGTACACTTCCATAATGGCTCGTCGTTCTTTGGCGATATTTTCGGTGACGGTTTGAATTTGCATGCCCTCTTTGGCTTTGGCATTACATGCATAGACTTGTTTTCCATCGGCTTCAACCAAACACAATCGACACGCTAAGGTTGGAGAACATCGAGTTAAGTAGCAAATGGCTGGAATATAAATATTATTTGCCCGTGCCACATTTAAAAGATATTCACCCTCTTGGGTTTGACATGTTTTTCCATCAATTGTTAAAGTAATCATTTCACTCATTATTAATCAACCTTTTCAATTTTTACTTGTTTGTAGCTGTATGCCATCGATTTGATTTCCTCATGACTGCATAAGGCAATCGTACCTTGCAAGTTGGTATCAATTTTAAATACGCGTTGAATAACTTGGTCATCGAACTTGATATTCACACTCTCACCCTCATTGATTTTTGCAATTTTAGAAAAAGATACTCCGCCTAAAAGCAGATTTTTTTCAATCTGGGCATTTTTACAAATAACCGTTCCATCAAAAGAGTCTAACTCTTCGACTTCATCTAAGCTTTCATTCACATAGCTGTTAATACGCTCAAGTGCAGTAGAACATCCATTTTGAATGATCAATTTTAGGGGGCTGTATTGGTTTAACACGCCCAACATTTTGATGATATTTTGAGCTTTCTTATGCCCTAAAAGATCCAAACTTAGTACCACATAGGTGTTGGAAACCAAATTCGATTTTTCCACAATGGCTTCTAACTCTTCTTCTCCAATACTGGTTTCTGCACTTAAATAGCCCATGTCCAAATCGTCAATAAATGCTTGAATTTCAGGCGTACAGTTTTGGACAAAATAGTGTAATAACAACGCACAAATCCCCTCTTCACTGCCTACTTCATATTTAATGTATTGCGAAAATTGCAACGAAGTGCTTTTATAATCAATCGGATTCATATAGACCGTTTCAACTTCACTTTTTTGCAGTTTCTCTTGCAAAGGGGCATTAAAAAAAAGTGGTGTACCCAACAATAAAACCAAATCACCTTTTTGAAGCAAGTCAAAATTGGTCAAAACTTCTTTTTTCAAAATTATGCTTCCTCACTTACCGTTTGGGCGGGTTCTTCTTCCACTTTTTTCACTTGCGTTTCATCTTTGGCTTTTTTAACCACAATGGTCCAATCCACTTCATTGAATTTCAATGAATTCATCATCGTATAATTGTTTGCTTTGATTAAATCAGAAATCTTTTGAACAGAGGTAAAATCACCCATTTCAAAAAGAAAAATGGCATTTTCATTCTCTAGTATATCGTTTTTCATTAACTCTAAGACTCGGTCATAGAAGTTACTTTTAAGTGGTCTAAGGTCATATCTTTTCATATTTTCTCCTAACCTTATCGGTCAATTTCACCAAATACGATGTTTAAGTTACCAATAATCGTAACCACATCGGCAAGTTGATGCCCAGGAAGTAAATCTTCCAGCAATCCTGTGTGCCAAAACGATGGCGCTCGTAGTTTCATTTTGTACGCGTACGGCGTTCCATCACTGACTATCATATACCCCAATTCCCCTTTAGGTGATTCCGTTGCCACATAGACTTCTCCTTTTGGAGGTCGCATTCCTTGGGTGACCAAAACAAAGTGTTGCATGAGCGAATAGTTTTGCGTCATGATATCTTCTTTGGGTGCTGAAATATATTCAGGAGCATGTGCCATAAGTTGTGGTTCGCTTCCTTTATACATAGGTATGAGTTGTTTTAGAATCTTCATAGACTCTCTCATCTCTTGCATATAACATTTGTATCGTCCGTATGAATCGCAACTTGTAGAATAAGGAATATCAAAATCCAGTTCGCCATAAATCCCATACGGCATCTCTTTTCGTAAATCCCATTGAAATCCACTTCCTCTTAAAGCAACTCCCGAACATCCCCATGATTTTGCCATTTCAGGCGTAATAATTCCTACATTTTCCAATCGCATTCGCCAAATTCTGTTTTGGGTTAAAAGACCTTCATATTTATCAATCTCTTCGCTTAAGATTCCAATAAATTTGGTTAAATCTTCACACCAGTTTTGCGGCAAATCCAAAGGCACGCCACCAATTCGTACGGCACTGTGTGTGAGTCTTGCCCCGCAATAATCTTCCATTAAATCCATCGCAAACTCTCGTTCTCTAAAGGCATACAAGAAAATCGACATGGCGCCTACGTCAAGCGCATGCGTTGCCAGCCAAAAAAGGTGAGAAATAATTCGATTGAGTTCTAAAAGCATGGTTCGTATAACTTCAGCACGTCTGGGTGCTTCAATACCTAAAAGTTGTTCAACCGCTAAGGCAAATCCGTAGTTATTGGACGTAGAAGCAATATAATCCATTCGGTCGGTTGTGGGTAAGAACTCATTGTACATCATGTTTTCACCCATTTTCTCCATACCTCGGTGTAAGTATCCAATGGTCGGAACGGCTTTAACAATCTCTTCACCTTGCAGTTCTAAAATTAAACGTAATTGTCCGTGAGCAGAAGGGTGTTGGGGTCCAAAGTTAACCACCATCGTATTGTCTTCTCTCTCAAAATTAATGTTCTCAAAAAAAGGTTTTAATCTATTAACTTGTTGCATGGCTTACCTTCTCTTCTTTAATTGAACCGATTTATTTTCATCGAGTTCTTTAATAATTCGCACACCAAACAAGCCAACACCGCCCTCTTCTTGGTAAGCTAAAGGCGTATGTTCTGGCTCTTTTCCATCGGTAATATCCACACCAAATGGCACTTCATGTCCTAAACGTGCAAATCGAGTTGTATCGTATCGGTCAATGGCCGCACCGTCTCTTATTTCAGGACCAATTGTATCTCGGGCTTCTTTTCCAAAAATTTTATCGACTTCATACCAAGCTGCTGTTTCATCACCTTGCAGTGGATAGGTTTTTCGTAAAGGGTGGTCGTACCAATCATCGGGCATGAGAATTCGTTTTAAGTTGTGGTGATTTTTAACCTTAACGCCGTACATATCGTACATTTCTCGCTCACTCCAGTTTGCCATTTTAAAAACAGATTCCACTGAAAAGAGTTCCTCTTTTTCTTCAATAAAACACTTCACTCGGATTCTCTTGTGTTTACTCAGAGAAAGCATTTCATAAAAAATATCAAAGCCCCCTTTTGAAGCGATATAATCAATGGCTGAAAGTTCCATCATCATATCGTAAGCGAGTTTTTCTTTTAAAAATTTCACCGCTTTTAGATTCTCTTTAGCAGGAATCCAAACGACTAAATGTCCGTTTTCTATGTACGCTTCTAACACAGTAAACTTTTGTTTTAGCACGTCAATATCACTTAAAAATTGTTCATCGGCTTCTACATTAAGACGTGGAAGGTGTGGGACAACATGAAATCGGTCGTTGTAGTACGACTTTTTTTGGACATCTTGTTTGGGACTATACGCTCTCATTACACCAACCTTTTTCGTTGAATCGCTTTAGAAGCGGGTTCTCTTCGGATTTTCTTTTGTAACATCATTAACGCATATTGCAGTGTTTCGGGTCGTGGCGCACATCCTGGTAAATAAATATCCACAGGTACCACTCTATCAGCTCCTTGAACCGTGGCGTAGGTGTTAAACATTCCACCCGTATTCGCACAACTTCCCATAGAAATGACCCATTTAGGGTCAGGCATTTGGTCGTACAATCGTCGCATAAACTCAGCGTGTTTTTTCGTTAAAGTTCCTGCAATAACTATCACGTCAGCTTGTCTTGGAGAGGCTCTAAAAATAGTACCAAATCGGTCAAAGTCATATCGAGACGCACCCGTTGCCATCATTTCAATCGCACAACAGGCCAATCCATACGTTAATGGCCATAAAGAGTTACTTCGTCCAAAGTTAATAAATTTATCAATCGAAGTTAACACAATGGGTGCTCCCCCATTGGCTAAATAGTTTACTTTATGCTGTGCCATTCAAGTGCTCCTTTTTTCCATGCGTAAATAAATCCAATTGTCAGTAATAGAATAAATAAAATCATTTCAACAAATCCGAACCATCCTAAGACTTTAAAATCGATTGCCCAAGGAAACATAAAGATAATTTCTACATCAAATAAAATAAAAAGTAATGCCATCAAATAAAATTGTACGGAAATCGTATTGGGTTGTCGGGTCACTTCTGGGCCACATTCATACAATGTTGTTTTAAGTTTTTCCGTGTCCAAACGCGCCAATTTTCGGCTAACTAATCGGGCAAGTGCCACGGTGGCTATAAAAGCACCGAATGTTAATACAAACATTACAAATGCTCCAAAATACGGATGAGCAAAATCCATATGAGTCATATTGTCTCCTTAAAATAATTACAATTTTATACTTACAAACAGTAATAATCCCCCAATGGTAGCTAATTGCTTCTAAAATGCTACTAAAGAGGGGTTTAATAATTTTTTTATTTCTAAAAAAATCCCATTTTACTCTCTTTGTCAAATTGGGTTTTCATCTCTTTTTCGATTTGTTCAATAAACGTAGATAACTTAAACAATGGTTCATCTTCCACGGCAACTTTATACGCCGTATTTTTAATGACCATTTCGATTTGTCCACCGGTTAAACTGTACACGGAGAGTTTTGTTACATCAAACCCTTTTTCAAGAGGCAGATTTTCAGGCAACAGTTTTTTCCAAAGTTCCAATCGTTGTTCTTCGTTGGGTTTTACAAACTCGATTTTGTAATTAAATCGTCTTGAGAAAGCTTTGTCAATGTTTTCAAGCAAGTTTGTCGTTGCAATTAATATACCATCAAAGCGTTCAATTTGTTCTAAGAAGATATTTTGCATCTGATTGTGCATTTTTTCACTGCCTGACATCCCTTCACTTGTACGTGCTCCTAAGAATTGATCCGCTTCATTTAAAAGTAAAATCGGTTCTGTTTTTGTCTTATCTTTTAAGTCTCGATACGTGTCAAAGATGCTTCGTACGTTCTTTTCACTCTCTCCGACATACATCGATAAAATTTTTGAACAATCAAAACTCAACACCTGTTTTTTAAGGGATCGTGCCAAGGCTAAAGAAGTTAATGTTTTTCCTGTTCCTGCTGCTCCATAAAAAATAATTCGAGCATCAATGCCTTTTTTCTTGTCTTTAATTCCCCATGCTTTAAGTCGATTCACGACATTTTTGTCAACTTGTTTCAAGAGTGCGTCTAAAGTTTCTCTGGTTTTTGGATGTAAAACCACATCGTCGAGTGTTTTTGTAGAGGAAATCAACTCAAACATATCTTGCTCTTTAATAAGCGAATCCAGTTTGATTTTATCTTGTCGACTTTTTTTCTTGGTCGGGTGAGAAATTTTGTACAAAATATCATCGGGAATATAAAAGTTTCGGTTAATTCCACCAAAAGGTGTGAGCATTTCATCGTAATCAATCAAACCACTTGAAACGAGTTTTGAACTCTCTTCGAGCAAACTTCGGTGTTTGATTTTTTCATAATCATCGCTGGAAATGAGTTCAATAAGCGTATTCATATCTCGAATGGACTCATCACTTCCCGAATACTCCTCTTTTAACAAGGCTAAAAACAGCGTTTGTTCTTGTTCGTTGAGTTCATGTTCTTTGAAAAACCCTTCAAGCATTAACTCATTGGGGGTGACTTTAACTCGCTCTTTGATTCGGTTTTCAAGCATAGTCAGCTTAGATTTAAGTCGATTAATATTGGGACTGCTCGCATCAAAATTGTGTTTTGAAACGTTAAGTTTTTGCGCTAAATCGATTTTAAAAAATTGGTCTTGCAGATACTCCAAATTATCCGCATATTGTTTGACTTCAGGCAATACAAACTCAATAAGTCCTCCTTCAATGAGCTTTAAAAACGTACTGCTAAGCGTGATACTTGAATTTAAAAGTTCAAGTTGGGCAATTTCGCTGAGTTTTAAATGATTGTAACTGCTTTGTACAATCCAACCCAACTCTAAAAGCGATTTAATCAGCTTTAAATGCTCCAAATGTTTGTACTCTTTAGCCTCATAAAACTGGCTTAACACATCTAATACCAACACTATATCGTTGCCCAAAATATACTCTTTGAGCATAAATTGCAAAATTGTGGCTTCTTCTTTACTGCATTTTAATTGTTTATAAATCTCAGTTTGTTCTATATCTTTTGTCTTAATAAAATTAATAATCTCTTGCATTGTTATCTTTTTTCCTCTATTTTTTCATAGTATTGGGTTGCATCATTTTTGTCTTTAAACTCTAAAACTTCAACCCTGTCATTGTCTAACGTTACAATGACTTTTTGATTTTTTTGCTGGCTTTGTACAATGGTATCATATTTAATAACATTTTGATTTTTTTGGATATCCAAAGTAAAACTATTTTCCACTACCGTAACATCTTCTTGGCATAACGCCTTGTAACTGCCATAACCATACGTAATATGGGTGCAGTTTTTAGCTTCTAAGTAACTTCTTATTTTGTCTAAATTACTGTTATCAACCATATTTAAACCAATAACAATAACAGCAATAAAAAGTATGAGCAGTATAAAAATCATTTCACTCCCTCTTTTTTAGTAAGTCATAAACAGTGAGTGGTGAGTAGTAGTTTCCATTTTCTTCTCACTATTTACCACTCACTTAAATCCAATAATCACTCCTACTGTTGCAATAGAAAGCAAAGTTTGTACGGTAATTATAGAAGACATTAGCTTTAAATCACCTCCCAATTGCCGTGCTAAAATATAACTCGAACTCGCCGTTGGCATGGAAGCAAAAAGGATAAGCACCCATAACGCTTCATTGGATATTGTAAAAAAAAGAGCCACCAAGACAATCACCAACGGGAAAAATAAAAGTTTTAAAATAACGGCTAAAAAGAGCTCATATTTTGCACTGTTAATATGCGATAACTCCAACCCTACTCCCACAGATAACAGTCCCAAAGGAAGCGCTGCGGCACTTAAAATCGCCAATGTTTTAAGCATGACTACCGGCAAAACAATATTGCTTATATTTAAAAGTCCACCCACCAAACAAGCCACTATCAAGGGATTGGTGAAAATGGATTTTAGAAATTTCAAAATATTTAAATCCTCTTTATTGATAAAATAAGAGAACGCCCCAATGCACAAAAAGTTAATAAAAGGAATAGCAAACGCCATGATAACGGCTGCAATAACTAAGCCACTATCCCCTAATAACGCATCTACTAATGCCAAAAAAACATAGGTATTAAAACGAATAGCCCCTTGAATAACTGATGTAAATGCTCTGTTTTCAATGGGTTTAAAATGTCCAATAAGTAAGGTCAAAAGTAACATCAATACTAACGAAATAAGCATCGTTAGCACCACATCAGAACTGTTAATATTGCTTAATTGTGCGGTTGAGAGTTTGTAAATCAATAACGAAGGAAAAAGTACATAATAGGTAAACTTATCCATCATTGGCCAAAATTCTAACGAAGGAAAAGATACGCGTTTAAAAATATAGCCAAAAGTTATAAGCATAAAAATGGGAATGAGCGTAGTAATAATATTGTGCATAGGTCCTCTTAAAAAAGAGTGATTATACCATTATTTAACTCTCATTTAACGTATTAAAATGACACTCTTTGACATCGCCTCGACACGCTAAAGCAAACAATGCCTCAGATTTTTGCCGATTAGGGATAATGCCTTGTCCATGTTTGTACATAACCGCCAGATTAAAACACCCTTGTCGATTACCACTGTCACAAGACTTTTCAAACAAAAACAACGCCTTCTCAAACTCCCCTTGTTTATACTCTTCGACTGCGATTTCAAAATCATCACTTAATAAAGTAAGCGGTAAAAGTACTATAAAGAAAAAAAGTGCAAAGGTAGGTTTTATCATTGAGTTCCTTTTTAAATTACCAAATCATATCAAAAGTTGGATTAAAATATTTATTTATATTATTTTTTGATAATACTTCATCTTCAATTTAAACTGTTCAGAAATTCCAAATAACTGAATTTTTATCTTATTTTCACTCTTTCTTCTATTTTCTTTAATTCTTCAAAATCTTGACTATCTGCCTCGATAGCTTCTTGTTTTTTTCGTTTTTCATCAAAAGTTGAATAAACCTTTTCTACCATTTTTTCCATTTGAATGTGACTGACATTTCCATGACCTCTGAGTAATTTTTTATCATTAAACTCTATGATACGGTCGATATTTTCTCTCCAAAAATCCATAGTAATATCTTGACGATTTTTGGCTCTTAATTCTGCTGTTTCAAGAAATACAACAACAAAACGATTTAAACTATCAAGTTCGTCTTCTGTAAGATAATTTTTTGCAATGTATATATCTTGCTTGCGTACTCTTGAACCTTGAAAACTTGTAAGTGCCATATTTGGCAAAGTTGAATCTGCACGATTTATAACAATTTCAGCAGCTGTTTGTCCTGTAATTGCAAATAAGAGTTTATTTTGTGTTTGAGCATAAAAAAGTTGAGTTGTTTTATCACTTACATCATAATCACTACTAAGTGAAAACAAATCTCTCACTTTTTGATAAAATCTTTTTTCTGATGCTCTTATATCACGGATTCGTTCTATTAGTTCATCAAAATAATCAGGTTTTCCATCTGGATTTTTGAGTCTTTCATCATCCATAATAAAACCTTTAATCATATATTCACTCAGGTTTTTATTTGCCCATTGTCGAAATTGAGTTCCTCTTTTACTTCTAACACGAAATCCAATAGCTAAAATCATTTCCAATGAATAATGAGTAACATTGTAGTTTTTACCATCACTGGCAGTTGTCAAGTATTCCTTGACAACTGAATTTTGGTCTAATTCATTTTCTTCCAAAATATTTTGAATATGCAAACTAATATTTTGTTTTGAGCTAGAAAATAATTCAGCAATTTGCATTTGATTCATCCAAACTGTACCATTTTTGGCAAGAAGAGAAACAGATGTTTTACCATCTACGGTATTGTAAATAATAATATTTTGAGATGGGCTATTCATTGGTTGTTCTCCTTTTTTAGAAATCTTAACAAAAATATTTGTTTATTCTTGAAAATATTGCAATTTGTTATACATTATCGTATTTCATTTAAAAAATTTGGAAATATCCACATCTAATACAAATGCAATTTTTCCGAGATGTTCAAGATTAAAATGGTAATTTTTATGATAAATTTCAGCATAAGATATTACACTCACACTTTTATGTCCTATTGCTTGAGATAACGCCAATTGACTTATCCCTTTTTCTTGCCTTATTCTTTTTACATTATTTCCAATTCTTTTGTGAAACTCATTTAAGTTGAAATTATCAACATCTTTCATTTTTTGCCTTATCAATATAAGTTATGATTAATTTTATATGGTTATAATAATTTCAACAACTTATTATAATAAGTTAATATGCAACTTGATTTTTTAAAAAGGAAGAAATGAGATGAACAACATTTTAGAATTATTAAAATCAGTAGATATTCAATCAAATATTGTTTACAATAAAATCATTAAAAACACTCATTCAATTTTAATCGTCAAATCATCTTTTTCAAATTCTACTGTACGAGAAATAAAAGAATTGGTAACAATTTATGAACAGTTTTATTCTCATAAAAATGTAAAAATTGATGTCTTAGAAAATGGTGATATTTTAATACAAAAAGCTTCAGTGAATCACTGACAAATTAAGAAGAGAAAAAAGCTTATAGCCACTTAATTAAACTACAAGCTTTTTTAATTAAAAGAAAAATACAGATAAATTCTTTTTTATGGCTTTTTTACTAAATTATAAAGCGCCTCAATCTCTTCCGCCCAAATCTCTTCATTAATCGTCTCTAAAATTAAGGGAATGTCATCCATTCTCTCATCATTCATAATAAATCCAAACGCATCCCATCCGATTTTTCCTACGCCCAAACTGTCGTGTCGGTCGACTTTGCTTCCAAGGTCGGGTTTAGAGTCGTTGATGTGCATTCCCATTAGGTATTGTCGTCCTACAATTTGGTCAAAAAGAGTCCATGTTTTATCGTAGGTTTCACGTGTACGTATGTCGTAACCTGCAGTAAACATATGACACGTATCGATACAAACTCCAACACGACTTTTATCTTCTATTTTATCAATAATATACGCCAAATGTTCAAATTTGTAGCCCATGTTACTGCCTTGTCCAGCGGTGTTTTCTATGACCATTTTCACATCATTAGTTGCATCAATGGCATAGTTTAAACTTTGTGCAATCGCATTTAAGCACTCTTCTTCACTGATTTTTCGCAAATGACTTCCAGGGTGAAAGTTGAGTCGGTCTAAGCCTAAAATTTCACATCGTTTGATTTCACCAATAAAACTCTCCAATGATTTTTCTCGAGCATCGGATTCTGGGTGTCCTAAGT
>Ga0265294_10003620_pt1 | contig 19680 bp, 17 predicted proteins | sample MunlanPumphouse3_FD_192504 | JGI IMG/M metagenome (GOLD analysis project Ga0265294, IMG submission 192504) | Groundwater microbial communities from a municipal landfill in Southern Ontario, Canada - Pumphouse #3 | ecosystem: Environmental > Aquatic > Deep subsurface > Groundwater | place...
TGGCTAAAAAAAATATTAAAGAAGTTCAGGATTGGATGAATTCTTATCCTAGAAAGATATTAGATGGAAGAACACCTTTTGAAGCTTTACAAGAAGAAATAAAGCAATTTTATCCTAATTCAACATTTCTGGAGGCAATCTAATGAAAAAAACTATTAAAAGTTCGAAATATGATGGACATTTAACCTTGCAGGAAACCATCTTTTTGGTTTTATTGCTTATTGAGAAGCTATAATGTTTGAATAATTAAAATTGTTTTAAAAGTAATTTTTTGTGAAACCAAAGGCTTTTGAAATTTGTTTTCCACATTCTACTAATTCTGTTGTCATGTTTTCATATTTTTCAGAAGAGTCAGCAATATCAGAGAGAGAAATTGCAGCTAATACTTGACCTTTGTAATCAAAGATTGGAACCCCAAAGCAAATTGTTTTATTTTCATGTTCTTTTAAATCTGTAGAATATCCTCTTTTTCTAGTTAGAGCTAATTCATCAAGGAGTTTTTCTTTTGAGGTTATTGTATTCTCTGTTACAGATTTTAATTCTAGTTTATTAATAATTCGATTTTGAGTTTCTTCATCAGAAAAAGCAAGAGCTGCTTTTCCTAAGGAAGTTGCATATACTTCATGTCTACTTCCTAAAGCACAGGAAGCTAAAACGGCGCCTTGGCCAACATATTTGTGAACATATACTATTACGTCGTTTTCAAGTACTCCAACAAATCCTGTTTTATGATATTTTTCAGCTAGTGGATTTAAATAGTATGCACACTCTTCTACAATATTCTGTCCTTCTAAATATTTCATTCCAAGACTAAATAGTTTCAAACCGATACAGTATCTTTTATTGTTAAATCTATAAGGAGTAATATAGCCTAAGGCTAGTAGTGTTTGAACAATTACATAAACACTACTTTTAGGTACATCAAGTTCTGTAGATAATTCTTGGAGAGTTAAACCTCTCTCGCTTTTAGATACTAATTGTAGAATTTTCATTGATCTCTCGACTGTTCTATTTAATGCCATAGGAAACCTCAATTTTATTTTAAAATAACTTTAATGAATAAATATAATTTAATTTGTTCATAATAATGAAACTATATTATAATTATAAAAATATCAACTAATTTTTATTTAACTTTTAATAGATTTTTATAAATTAAAACAAAAATGAATATTGCCGAGGAATGCTTACTACAAAAAGAGCAGGTTATAAAAATTGTTTTTTTTCTGTATTTTCTGAGGTATTTTGATAAGAAGCCTAAGAAATTATGTTAAGTGTTAGCAATTAACATTAGAGGTAAAGTCATCCTTCTATCATTTTGTATACTTTTGGTGCTAAATGATTTATCATAAACTAAATTAAAGGAAGGAGAAACTAATATGAAAAAGAATGCAATTTTAATAGTCTTATTAATTTTAATAAGCTCTATGTTGGTAACAAGCTGCTCAACAAGTGAATTTGCTGATGATCCTCTTCAAACAGTTGAATCTCTCGATTTAGGAAGATATCTAGGGCAATGGTATGAAATAGCTCGTTTTCAAAGTGGTTTTGAGAAAAATATATATGGAGCTACTGCTGAATATTCGTTGCGTGAAGATGGGCGTGTTGACGTAGTAAATAGCGGTTTTAAAAATGATCTTGATGGTAAATATACATCTGTTAAAGCTGTTGCTTGGAGACCAGATAATACTGTTCCTGGTGAATTGGTAGTTAAATTTTTCTCACTTTTTAAAGGTGAATATTTGGTATTTGGATTAGATGAAGAAAACTATGAATGGGCTTTAGTTGGTAACAATAACAGAGACTTCCTTTGGTTCCTTTCAAGAACTCCAGAAATAACACAAGAATTAAAAGATAAAATGGAGCAAATGGCGATAGAACAAGGTTATGACTTATCAGAACTTTTCTATGTACCACAAAAACTTCGTGATTAGTATTTGAAATGTAAAATTAGCTAGGAAATACAAATAAAATTTTCTAGTTTTAAAGAAAGATGAATTAAAATTTCTTCCCAATAATTATCATTAATTTATAGGCTAAAATTGATCATTATGCAGTTTTCTTTAGTATAAGTTATAGAATTAACAATCAATTACAAAAAGCGCTTAAAAACTCTCTAAACCTCTTTGAAGAGAGCTGTTTAAATTGCTTGGTAAGAAGATTTTTAGAGAATAAATTTATTGTAAATTATATAAAGGTTTTTGGAAAAAATTAAAAAAATGCACTAGGATCAAGGCATACTCCGTTCTGTTCTATTTGAAAGAAGAGCATTGCATTGTCAAAAAATGGATTTTCCTTGCTTATTGTACCTAAAACAGACTGATTTGTAACTGAATCTCCAATACCGACTTCAACTGTTGCAAGGTATCCATAAGTAGTTACATAACCACCATCATGGCGAACTTTTACAGTATTTGGGCGAGAACCAGTATTTAGTTCAATATCCAAAACTTCTCCAGCACATGAGGCGTATACATTACTTCCATAAGGAGCTTGAAGACAAATACCTTCCAAAGGTGCAATTTCCTTTGTGATAGGATCTGTAAATCTTGTATTAAAAATAATCTTTTCAACTCCATTTTCCAAAGGAGAAGAAAATTCTAAACCTCTTGAAGCTGTTGAAATATTAGCAGAAGAAGATTCATCTGGAATAAATAATTCTTGACCTTCTTTTATTTTATCATCATCTAATCCGTTTATTTCTTGCAAATCCAACCATGTTATACTTAAATCTAATTTCTGAACAATTGTTCCAAGCCTGTTATCTTTTTTTACAACATAGATTGAACCATCCCTATCTGGAACTCTTAAGACTGTTCCAACGGAAATGGCATCTAAATTTTTAATTTTATTTACAGAAAGAAGAGTGGAAAGACTTATACCATTATTAAGAGCAATCTTTTCCAAAATATCACTATCTTTACAAGTGTAATTTGTCCATACCACTTGTTTTTGATATTTCTTACCTAAAGACTGCTCAAGATCAGTTGCAGTTTGACCACTAAAATCAGGATTACTATCAGGGTAAACTGAGGTTCCTGTGTCAAAGTTTATAACTCCAGTATCAACTAGTGTTGAAAGCTTTTCATTGGAGTTTTCTTTTGCATAATCCATTTGAATTTTTGCCAAGTCCATTTGTGTTTCATAAACATCTCGTAGTCCTTTAATTTCCTCAAGAATTTTCTGAGTTGATGCTTTCACCTCAAATAACAGTTTAATTCTTTTATACGTTGAATCTACAACTAAATAAGCGGTTTCTGCTTGTTCAAATTGGATTTGGTAGGGAGTTTTATCGGGAACAGCAAGAATTTGTTCTTTTTCAACTTTAGCATTTACATCCTCTTCAGCACCAATAAGTAGAGAAATAAATTTAGAATAGGAGCTGCTTTTTATAGCTGACATCAATAAAGTTTCTTTTTCTTCCAATATAAAATTAACATCCAAATTAGCTCCAGCATTAAGGAGAGCAGAAAGAACTTGTGGATTATCAGAATTTTTTAAAGCAAGTATTGAAGGACTTATTCCATCTTCATTTCTAGCATTTACATCAGCTCCAGATTTGATTGCCTTTTGCATTTCTTCAACAGTACCACTTTCTGCAATTGTAAAAATATCATTAGAATATAGCGCTAATGGTAAAACCAATAATAGTAAAAAAATAAAAATATTGTTTTTCATTTTATCCCCTAAAAATCTTATCCTATATTTAAATACTTTAATTCTATTTAAGAATTACCATTAGAAAATTTAAGCATTATAGTGATTGAAATATATGCTCCCTATGGTATTTTAAATATTGTTTTTGCCTTATATTTAACGTTTTTTGTAGCTTCATTTTAGTTTGTATTCCAACCTTTTCATAATCTTCTTTTACAAATAAGGGAGAAATATTAATTCTTCCATCATCATCAAATGAAATAAGTCCTAAATCAAATGCCTTATCTAAACTTGGAATAAGTAACAATCCATTATATTTATCAGTTGACTCTTTAAGATTACAATCCCTCCAAGGTTTAATGTGGGAAGCAATCAACATCTTCTTATCACTACAATTAGTAACACTACAATATCCCCAATATTCGAGCAATGATCTTCTATAGGAACCTTGACCTAATCGTGCCATAATCATAGTTTCACGCTCATTGGGAGAAGCCGAATCGTATTCTCTACTATCATTTTCAGTCTGGTAGTCATAAAGATGTTGTTCTTTTAGTTTTTCGCAAATTGTAGAAATAATCCAAACAAAAGAATGAGCATTAAGAAGCGATACTTCTTCAACACCAAATTCAATTAATCGCTGTTGAACCTGGTTAATATAGCTAATAAAAAGATTATAATTATCCCATGAACAATTTCCAGAAAGACTAAAATCTTTAATTCCTAATAAGTTTAAAGCATATCCTAATTTTTTTGTACTCACTGGTAAATATTGGGATTTGTCTTTTATAAAAAAGAAATAAGCTAATAAAGAGTACCTGTTCGATAAAAGCTTTTGTAGTATTTCAAAGGATTCTCTATCGCTTTTCTGCCCTGTATAAAAATCAAAAAATGCTTTTTCTAATTTTGCTTGAAAACCTTTTTCTAATTCTTTTTTTTTAAAATCATCGACATATTGCCATGGAACTAAATTTTCTCGTACCTCTAAAGCTTTAATAACATTTGCTAAAATTTTTCCAGTACCAATTTCTTCTTTTTTCCATTCGTTAAAATTCAATAAGCTATTTGCATGATAAAAAATAAAATCTTTATATCCTTCATTATCTTTTAAGTATTCATTTTGTGAAAACGAAACAAACCTTTCTTTACTATTATTATTTATTAAATCAGTAAACATCTTAAAATATTTAGCAAAAATTAGAGTATCAACTTTTTTAATTGTTTGTACATGTTGATAGGATGTATTTTGTAAATTTTCATATATTATATCGAAAGATGCTTGTGATATAGGATATGTAGAACCCTGAAAGCCATCAATAATCAAAGGGTCTTCTTCCTTAACTATTGAATTTTCCAAAGTACTAATAAGCAAAGGATTTTTGAGATATGACGAAACATATTCAAGTTTTACTCTATAACAAAGGGTATTAGAATTCTCCTTATTTATCCAATAATTATCTTTATCTGAAACGCTTTGAAGAGCTGATGAAACTACCCTTACAATTGCATAGATTCCTGGTAGTAAGCTGTTCCTTTCATCTAATATCTTTTTTGGCCTATAATCTTTCCCAACTCTAATGATTCCTAATTGCCCAGGGCGGAAACAATCTTTATGAAATTCAGAAACAGAATAAGTATCCTCTTTAATTCCAGATTCAAGAAACTTATCAATTTCCCATATGTTTGGATTGCAACTAAACATCCAAAATCCTGTAATTTGTTTTTTCATAAATTAATTTCCTCCTTATTTTTTCATTGATAATTTATTGTTATTATAAACGATATAATTGAAACTCCTATTTTTGTTTTATTATATTAAAATCAGAATATAGTTTTTATCAAATAAATTATAACACATAATATGGCATCCTGAAATTAAACCTAGCGAAAAGTTGTAAGCCATATTTAATAAATTAAAATCTTCAATAGTTAATTCACCCGTTTCAATGAATAAATTGCTTATAATAAACGATGGTTTAAAATAGGGATTGAGATATAAAAAAATTGGGGAAGCCTATTCTTAATTTAAAATAGGACTAAGATTAAAAATTAGATTTTCAGTTGTGAGTTTACTCTTAAATTGTTTTTCTTCTTTCTATTTCAACTTCTGCTGCTTTTTGTTGTCTTTGTCTTTCTGTAACCTTCTTTTTCTCAATTATGTGTTTATAGATAGTATTAACGTTTGGTAACCATTCTTTGAGGTAATCAATAATTTTTTCGCTTCATTTTCTTGAGCACTGATACTAGCGTAATCACCATTAATATTAAAATTTTTCGGGGATTTCACCTTTATATAGATATAATTCCCCAAAATATGTAATGAAGTAATCCATTTTTGGTTTGCTTTTGGGCTTAGTTTTAATTGAAGAATCCCATCTTTCCCTTTTGCAGTTTCTTTTATAAAGACTACTTTATCTTATTGTCTTGGGACAAAGTCCCTTTCGATTTACATATATCTAGCTCTTTTAAATTTAAACTTTATAAATTGTGATAAGCGTGATAAAATACTTTTCAGGAACATTTTTTTTGCGAGAAATGTTTTTTTTCATGGAAAAAGCTAATAAAGCCTTCAGAAGGGTCTACGAATAGAAAAAGATTTCTTAATGCTAAATTAAGATGAATTCTGCGATGGGGAAAAGAGATGAGATTGCTTTTTGGGGAACTACAAAAGAGAGTTTTTTATTATGAATTTATAAGTATAAACACTTCAGAAAAAGTTAAAATTTCCAAAAATACAGTATCAAAATCTCGTAAGAAAGATTTTCGGAATAAATGCCCCTATATGGTTTGGATTTTATTATCTTCTACTAAAAACATTATTGAGGTGTTGGGAGGTATCAGAAACTTAGACTCAAAATATTTTTCAGAATTGCTTCCTTCAATTATTTTACAGATTCAGTTTTATCAAGATAATAAAATAGAAGAAACAATATTTACTGAGATGTTAATAGATTTATTGCAAGATAATAGGCTCCAAACGCAAGATATTCTAGATATTACCGCAATACCTTCTGTAAGAAGAATAATTGTAAATCTTGGTAGCTCGTTATCTTTTCAGACAAGAAAAGAAATTGCAAAATCATATCGAATAGATTCACAATGGTTATCAGTTGAAAAGGCTATACCTAATGATTTATTCCAATTAACAAAGTTTTTATTATCCGAAAAAGAAGCTATTTATTTGAAAAATAAGCGTGAAAATATTCTATCAAAAATCAAAGAAGAGAAAGAATCCAAGGAAAAAGCAATTGAATTAAATAAAAAACGCCTAAGAATACAAGAGGAGCAATTAAGGCAAATAATTGGAGAACGAGGGATTTTAGAAATTCCAGATGATATTGAAATTACGGATGAATATCTTGAAGCAATAAAACTTATTAAATCCAAATCAAAAGTGATTTTTATTACAGGAGATCCAGGTACTGGAAAAAGTACTCTTATACAGTTGTTAAAAATAATTCTTAAAGATAATGTTGCAGTTTTAAGTTTTACTGGTTCTGCAGCTTTAAATATTGGGGGACAAACAATTAATTCATTTTTTCATATGCCATTACATATATTGCCTTTAGATTGGATTAATGATTCATCCTCTTTTAGAAATAAAGCTCAAGCATTAAATAGGATAATTATTGATGAAGTTTCTATGCTTCGGCCCGATATGCTCGATGCGATAAGTTCTTCGTTGAGCTATGCTAGAAAAGACCCAAGGCCTTTTGGAGGAATACAATTAATTCTTTTTGGAGATTTATATCAACTTCCTCCAATTATTCAAAATGATAAGGCAATTAATGAATATTATACCAAAACCTATCAAAAGAACCGCTTCTTTTTTGCAAGTAAAGTCCTACAAAAATGCAAATTAGAAGTAATTACTCTAAAAAAAATGTTTAGAACAAACCAACCTGAATACTTAAAATTTTTGTCAAAAATACGAAACGCCTCAGCAGATTTAGATGATATTGACAATTTTAATATGATTATTGAGCAATATCCTGAGTTTTCAAATTCAGACTCTTTTATTCATGTTACTCCTTTTCGAGATTCTGCAAATAGAATAAATAGAATAAAACTTGAAAATTTAGAGGGTAATACAAGTAGTTTTGAGGCTAATGTAATAGGGGAAAAACTATTAAAATTATCAACAGAAAAATTGAAAAGTTTGTTTCCGGGAGATTTAGTTCTTAATCTGAAACCCAAAGCTCAAATTATGTTTATAAAAAATGATAGTGGTAAACGATGGGTTAATGGAGATTTGGGTATTATTGAAGAAATTAATGAAAATGCTTTAAAAATTAAAACAAGATCTGGTCTATATATTGTTAATAAAACCTTTTGGTCGGTTAATAGATATAAAATTGATTCTTTGACTAACAAATTAGGCGAAGAAGAAATTGGACAAATATTGCAGTTCCCGGTACGTCTTGCTTGGGCAATTACAATTCATAAAGTCCAAGGGCAAACTTTTGATAAATTATTAATAGATTTTACCGGTGGTGTTTTTGACTCTGGGATGGCATATGTAGCTCTTAGTAGATGTAGAACTATGGAAGGCCTTCGCCTTACTAGAAATTTAGTTCCAGCAGATATCATAGTTGATAAAACTGTTGTAGAATTCATGAATTCATTATTAAATAAAAATTCTTCTAGGTAACAGATACTCTGTTTTTTTACGAAGGAAATTTAAGGGGTTAGTTTTAGATTTAGAACTTATGAGGTTGTAACAAAAAGTCTGTGCCTAGGGTTGGGATTTTGTATTGAAAATTAAAATATTTATTTTATTTTAAACTTAATTGGCTCTTACCTAATTTTGATGACACTTAAGGAACAAGCGAAAAAGAATAAAATTATAATTACAGATGATATATAAATTCGGGCTGGGCGGATTTGAACCGCCGACCCCATGTCCCCCAGACATGTACGCTAAACCCCTGCGCTACAGCCCGTAATCTTAAGAAAAATTTAAAACAGTTTACAAATTATGTCAATTGTTCTTTTTGTTAAAGTGTAAATAAAACAAATAACCAGTGAGCAGAGATACCTGATATTAAACCACCGAGGGTATGACAAAAGATTGCCTTTCCTGTTAGTTTTTTGCAATTTAAGGCATCCATCATTGCTACATGTGTTGATAAGTATCCACTCCAACACATGCTCATAGCGGTGAATACTGCGATGTCATTTGCATGAGCATAACCATTGGCTACTAGTGAGGGAATTAAACCTATCGCAGCTCCAGCTGCTCCCATTGCTGTTATGGGAACTGCAATACACTCGGAAGATGTAAAGCCAAACAAAGGGTTTAAAATAAAACTTATTTTTTCTCCCAAGAAGGGAAGAAAACCTACTCCTTCAAAAGCACTTCCTGTATAAACTCCTCCATCAGATGGTCCTTTTGTAAGAATCATAACAAAGGTACAAATTATTATTACACCAGGAATTATTGCCATTCCCATATCAACTCCGCTTTTACCGCCAGTTAGCATAGAATCTAAAAATCTTGAACCAACATTACCTTCACGTATTTTGCGAAATTTTGTTCTATCAAATTTAGAAGTTTCCTCTTCAGGATCACACATATCAAGTGTCCCATAAGTTGATTTTGAATAGTGTAACAATAATCTTGTGCAAAAAATTGAACCTATAAATGCTCCAAGATTCCCAATTAATGCGGCTTGAATGAAATTTTCATTTTCAGGAGATTTTAAGCCAATCATAAAAGCAGTTATTATTAATCCCATACCAAAACTTGTTCCAATTTCGGTAAGTCCAGGTAATTGATATCTACGAAAACAATGCCTAAATTCTTTATCATCTGCCAGAGTTAAAACTGCTGGATTATCTGAAAGATAAGGAGCAATTATTCCTAAGACGGAAGCTCCTGGAAGTCCATATAGTGGTTTCATTAGGGGAGAAAGTATTCTATCAAGTAAACAAACTACTCCGAATTCTGAAAATAAACCTGAAACAGCACCGGCTAATACAGCAATTGCCATTATATAGAAGACTGTTTTTATTAAGAGTTGATAGGCAGTATTCATTATGGTATTCATCAAATTAACACCACCCATTTTATTTCCAACTACAACAAAAAATAAAATAAAAAGAGTCAGAAATATAAAAACTTCTGGGCTCTTTTTAGGTTTATAATCTAGCTTTGTACTTTTCTTAAGTTTCTCTTTTAAAGAAGGTTTAGAGGAAAAGGCGATATTCAAAAATAAGCTAATTTTAAAAACATCCATTTTATAATCCCCTTAGGAAATTAAATTACATTTAAACCTGAGGCAACTTTTGTAATGAAATCCTGAACGTTTGTTACCATGGTTGTAGCACTTAAAGATCCTCTATCAATTAATTTGTTAACTACAAATTCATCAGCATCAATTGAATAAAAATATAATGGCCTAATAACTCCGTCTTTTTGTTTTCTAAATGATGGGGTCATATTTCCCGTAGCAATAGTGTGAAGCATTGTTGCCAAAGTTATAACAGTTGTAGCCTTTTTGACTTGTTCCCTCATTGCCATTTGTCCTTGATAAGCATCTGCAATAACCTCTGGTAAAGGTCCATCGTCTCTTATTGATGAAGTAAGAACAATTGGAATATTGTTCTTAACACAACTGTAAATAATTCCATTGTCTATTTTTTCATTTTCAATAAAAGCGGGTATTGAACCTGCTTCTCTAACTTTGTTATCAACATCTAGATGATTATAATGACCATTAGGTTGTGATTCTTGGGTATAAATATCTTGACCTAAGGCTGTATGAAAATAGGCACCTTCTAAATCATGAGTTGCAAGTGCATTGCCTGCCATTAAAGCTTGGCAATAGCCATTCTCAACAAGAGCTTGCATTGTTGAACGGGCCTTTGCATCAAAGGAAAAAGCAGGTCCCATAACCCAAACAACATATCCCTCATTGGCTTTTTCATATTTTAATAGGCTAATTAATTTATCATAATCTTTAGAATAAGAGGTTTCTCTACTTCGCCCTTGGCGAAAGACGAATTGATCATCTAGTTTGCTTTGAGCTTTTGCTTCGAATCCATGACACCACATGTAAATTCCTTCTTCAGCTTTTTCAGTTCGTCCAATTATAACCTTTTGGCCTTTTTCCAGATTTCTGTTTTCAACTACCATTAGCTTTCCATCTTCAGAAAGAACTACAGAAGAATCCATTCTTGACTCTTCTGCTAAAAGCCATTTTCCGTTTATTTTAAAATACTCAGGGTACATAGAGGTGGAATGAAAATTATTAGGAGCCACCCCATCTAGAGTAACTTCCTTAAGTTTTGCATTGGGGGCATCTACAAATAATGGCTTGGTAAAATCAGGTTCATGATACTTTGGTAGTTGAAATTTCATTTTCTTTTCTTCCTATTTTAACATTGCGTACATCATAGCTTTAATTGTATGCATTCGATTTTCAGCTTCATCAAACACAACTGACTTAGGTCCTTCAAAAACTTCATCAGTAACTTCCATTTGATTGATTTTGAATTTTTCAGCAATCTTTGCTCCTACTACAGTTTTTGTATCATGGAAAGAAGGCAAACAATGCATGAAAATTGCTTCTGGTTTTGCATTTGCCATTGCTTTTGCATTAACTTGATAAGGAGTAAGTAGCTTAATTCTTTCTTCCCATACCTCATCTGGTTCTCCCATTGAAACCCAAATATCAGTATAAATTACATCGGCATTTGTGGTTCCTTTCTTTACATCTTCAGTTAAAGTTACTGTACAATGATTTTCTTTTGCAATATTTTGACAAGTTTCAATCAATTCTTTTGAAGGAAATAACTCTTTTGGGGCACAAGCTGTAAAATTAAGGCCTAACATTGCACAAGCAACCATAAGAGAGTTGCCCATATTATTTCTTGCATCTCCCATGTAGGTAAAATTTATTCCTTTAAGCTTTCCAAGTTTTTCTTCAATGGTAAGCATATCGGCTAGCATTTGAGTTGGATGAAACTGGTCTGTAAGTCCATTAAATACTGGTACTCCAGAAAACTTAGCAAGTTCTTCAACAATGGATTGATTATAGCCTCTATATTCTATTGCATCATACATCCGTCCTAATACCCTTGCAGTGTCAGCAATACTTTCTTTTTTACCCATTTGACTGCTACCAGGATCAAGGTAGGTTACGCCCATTCCAAGGTCCATTCCAGCAACTTCAAAGGAACATCTAGTTCTTGTTGAAGTTTTTTCAAATAATAAAACTATATTTTTACCTTCAAGATATTTATGAGGCGTACCTGCTCGTTTTAAATTCTTAAAATTCTTTGAAAGGTCAAGTAAATAACGTAAATCAGTTGTTTTAAAATCAAGAAGTTTTAGAAAACTTCGTCCGCTTAAATTTATTGGCATTCTATTCTCCTAATAAAACTATTTCATCAAGCTTACTGTATCTTATCTTATGTCAGGATTCACGACATTCACATATTAATTAATTGTATTATTTTTTGCAAATTTTATTATATTTATTTTCAAAATGGCTGAAATTTAAAGAAAAATAAAAATTAAGTAAATATATTTGATAAAAAATATACAACAAAAAAAATCAATATTGTCTGTTATATGGACAGTTATAAAGAAAAGATGTAGCATAAAATCAAAGGTAAAGCTTATGACAGAAAGAGTAAAACTTCAAAATCCTAGAAAGTCAAAATGGACAACTAATAAACTTTTTAGTTTGGATACAGAAGTTATAGAAGATAAAACCACTCCATTGATACATCAAGAAGCAAGATTTCTTTTTGTTAGAAAAGGCGAGGGGACCATTAGAATTCATGGAAAAAATTATAAACTTGAAAAAGGTGTTTTGGTAGCCATTCTTCCTTGGGAAATTTCAGAGGTAATTGAAGTTAAGATTCCCTTACAATATTATCTTCTCATCTATAATTTTGAAATGGTTATTCGTCTTTTAAAATCTTACTATAATGCGGAAAACCTCCCAGTTGATATAATAAAAAGTTTTTCAGTTTCTGCTTCAGCAAAAGGTGATAAACAACAGACCGAAAAAATTCTTGGAGTTTTCGAAGATTTAAGAGAAGAAATTGGACTTGAAAGTGTTTGTTTGAAAGAAGAAAATCCTAATTTTGGATCAATTTGTGTAATTAATCATATTGTATATCTTATGATTTTATTTTCACGTATTCATGAACCTTCGTTATCTGAAAATACTCCAAATGATATTCTTTTATTCATTTTTTCTCATTTAAGTGAAAAGATTACGTTAAAATCACTTTCTCAGCATTTTTTTGTCGAAGAAAAGGATATTAGTCGTTTTATTAAGGATTTGACTGGTCTAACTCTTGCAAAACTTTGTCATGAAATGAAAATTTATAGAGCTGCGAGTTTTTTGCTTTATACTGATTTCACCGTGGAAGAACTTTCACAAATGCTTGGTTATTTTGATTCTGCTCACATTTCAAAAGTATTTAATGCTAGAATTGGAATGAATCTAACTGAATACAGAAAAACTTATCAAAATGTTAGTAAAATTTGTAAAATCAAAGAAAGTAAAATGGCCTATACTGCTGTAAATTATATTTACCGTAATTACGCTGAGGATCTTAATGTGACGGATGTTTCCAAAGAGTTAGGAGTTAGCGAGAAATACTTAAATAGAATATTGTTATATCAAGTAGAGAAGAACTTTTCTGATTTTTTAAATGAAGTTAGAATAAATGAAGCTTGTCGTCTTTTACTTAATACTGATAATACTATATTAGATATTGCAATTTCTGTTGGCTATAATAATGATAGAACTTTTACTAGAAATTTTCTTTCAAGGAAAGTAATGCTTCCAAGTGAATTTAGGAAAAAAGTTACAATTCAAAAAATAAAAAAATGATAAATAGCTCTTTAAATACATTAAATGCCATTAGTAATTAATAAAACCTCCTAATCATTGATAAATTAGGAGGTTTTGTTATATTTGGATTTGAGAGATAGGGATGAAATATGAGAATCTTACTCAAAGATAATCTTACATATTGAAAAAGTTTAAAGACAATTCTGATATAATAATAAAAGTGAGAGAGATACAAAATATTTTTAGTGCTAATATATTAAACAAAACTTGCTAATTTAGATTATAAGTGTTGATATATTAACTATGAATAGTAATGAATTAAATGAAATAAAAACTCCTGTTGAAATTGAACTTGATTTAGCAAATCGAATAAAATCCATTCGAAGAGTAAAGAAAATATCTCAGAAGAAACTCGCTGAAAAGTCGGGTGTAAGTTTTGGCTCAATTAGGCGTTTTGAAGCTTCGGGAAATATTTCATTACTTTCTCTAATAAAAATTTCTATTGCTCTTGGCAGACAAAAAGAATTTGCTTCAATTGAGGAGGTTATAAAGTATGAAAGAAATAGAACAAAATCTTAGTGAAGTGGAAGTCTACTTGAACTCTCAAAAGGTAGGGGAATTGGCATTATTTGATCGTTTTCGTATAGCCTTTCAATATGATAATGATTTTATTAAAAATGGGTTTTCAATTTGTCCAACAAATCTTCCGTTAACAAAGCAAGTTTTTATTGCAGAATATGAACCTTTTAAAGGACTTTTTGGAGTTTTTAATGACAGTTTGCCGGATGGTTGGGGCCAGTTATTAGTTGATAGATTTTTACGAAAAGAGGGAATTGATTTTTCAAGTATTAATCCTCTTTCTTGTTTATCATTTTTAAATTCTAGTTCTAAGGGAGCTTTAGAATACAAGCCTTCCAATAGTTTTGATGGGTATAATTCTTTTCCTGATTTAGATAAATTGAATACTTCTTGTCAAACAGTTTTGGATTCTTCGTTTACTAATGAAACTTTAGATTCTCTATTTATAATGGGAGGTTCCAGTGGAGGCGCTGGGCCTAAAATAAACGCAACAATAAATAATGAAGAGTGGATAATTAAATTCCCTTCATCTTTTGATAATTTTGAAATAGGTGAAGAAGAATATGACTATTCTCTTTGTGCAAAGGAGTGTGGAATTGAAATTTCTGAAACAAAACTTTTTGAATCTAAGAATTGTGCAGGTTATTTTGGAACAAAAAGATTTGATCGAAAGAATGGAAAAAGAATCCATATGGTAAGCTCTAGTGGTCTTTTACAGGTATCACATACTGTTCCTTCGCTAGATTATCTTTCATTGTTAAAGTTAACTCAATTTCTTACTAAATCAGAACCAGAGAGTTTTCAGTTGTTTAAAAGGGCTTGCTTTAATGTTTTTTCTCATAATCGTGATGATCACTCAAATAATTTTGCTTTCCTTTGTGAAGGAGGGGCATGGAGATTATCACCAGCTTATGATCTAACTTATAGCAATTCTATTAGTGGTCAACATGCTACGACTGTGAATGGTAATGGTATTAATCCTGGGAAAAAAGATTTGCTAATGCTCTCTTATAAAATTGGAATAAAAAAATCAAAAGCTATTAGTGCAATAGAAGAGATTGAAACTTTAGTGCATCAAAGATTAGAAAAATACTTTAAATAAAAGTATTCTCCTAAAGTATAAGATGATTTTATTAAATTTAGCTTGTGTTGGAATTTAGGTATTTAAAACAGGTACAAGTCTATCTTCTTTTGGAAGTTTTCTTAGTGCTAAAATAGTACCAATTGCTGTGAGGACAGTTGCTAATAAATCTGATAGTGGCAAACTTAGCCATATTCCATTAAGTCCAATAAATTGTGGTAAAATCAAAAGAGCTGGAATAAGAACTATGAACTGTCTTGATAAACCAAAGAAAATCGCCTGTGCACTTGCTCCGATTGATTGGAAATAAGTAGATCCAGTTACTTGGATACCAATTAATACCATTGTACTCATAAGCATTCTTAAAGCTGGAATTGCCAAACTAAGTACTGCTTCATCACTTCCAAAAATACTTAGAAGAGTTCTTGCAAAAGATATATTTATTAGAGAAATAGTTAAACCGTAAAGACTACATACAATTGCAGTAATTTTCATTACTTCCCTTACACGTTTGTATTTTTGTGCCCCGTAGTTAAACCCTGCAATAGGTTGGAAACCCTGGACTATACCAAACATTGGCATTAAGAAAAATATTGTAAGCTTGTTAATCATTCCATATGCTGCAATAGCATTATCACCACTGTATTTTCCAAGGAGGTTGTTTACTAAGATTGCTACAATACTACCTCCAATTTGCCTTATAAAACTACTTGTACCTAAAAGCATAGTGTTTTTGACCATTTTAAATTTAAGCATGAAGGCAGAACGAGAGAAGTGTAAAATACTTTTTCCAGTAATGAAATATCTTAGAGCAACAATTGAAGAAAGGGCAGGAGATATTGCAGTAGCAAGAGCGGCACCTTTAACTCCCATGTGGAAAACAAAAATGAAAATAGGGTCCATAATAATATTTGCAATGGTACCAACTAGCATTATTTTCATTGATTGTTTAGCGTTCCCTTCGGCTCTAATTAAATTGTTACAAACAATTGAGAAAGAAGTAAATATTGCACCCAAATAAACAATGGAAATATAATCTCTAGAATAATCTATTATACCAGAAGAGGCTCCAAAAAATTCTAATGAGGGAGTTAAAAATATTAGACCAACTATTGTAATTATAGCTCCCATTATTACTGCCATTACCATTGCATTTCCTGCGGCTCTGGTTGCTCCTTCTTCATCTCTTTCACCAAGTCTAAGGGAAAGGATGGAAGCAGCTCCAACACCGAACATCATTGCAAAAGCACTAATTATCATCTGTATAGGAAAGACTATGCTTACTCCAGCAATAGCCATTGAACCGACACCTTGTCCAATAAAAATAGTATCAACCAAGTTATAAAGTGCATTTGCCAACATTCCTATCATTGCAGGTGCAGATAATCTCCATAATAATGGTCCAATGGGTTCTATTCCCATAAATTCTTTTTTGTTTAATTGTTTAATCATTTATATTTTCTATTTCCTCAAGAATTGTAGCAGAAGTTACCAAAGAGGTAATAAGCTCATTTCTTTTTTCTTCATCGATTTTATCTAATAAGAGACCCAATTGATTAGTCATTTCTTTCTCAATCTTTTTCCCAAGTTCCTGGCCTTTTTCTGTTAATGTTACTTGTACTGTTCTTCGATCTTGTTTGTTACGAGTACGTTCAATAATCCCTTTTTCTTCAAATGAATCAATTACTTGAGTTAAAGCACCTTTTGTAAGGCGTGAATGGTGGTGAATTTCTCCCATTGTTGCGGGATTATGTTTTGTTAATGCCAAAAGAGTCATTGCTTGTGTTTCATTAAAGGCTATACAAGAACAATTTAATATTGTATTAGTAATTAATTTTTTAAATAGGTGTGGAAGTAAAACACCAAGATTTCTAAGATTATATTGGACTTGTTTTGCAGTATTATTATCCATAAGTTTTCTCCAAGTTAAAACTAAGTAATTTAAAAATAAATAGTTTAAAATTAAATTAATTAAAGAGACCTTAATACTATTTTAAAAAGCTGTCAATAAGATTAAAAAAGAAGTCTTTGAATTTTTAATTAAATAAAAAATTTAACAAGAACTGAAAATTATGTTTCCAATTCTTGTTAATTAATATTTAGTTTATTATTATAAAATTACTATTCTTCTAAACTATCTAAACTATAAATATAATCTGAATAATCAGACCAACCATCAACAGCTATATAATTTTGAACACTTGAAGAGGGTACATAAATTTAAAACTCTCTGTATTGTTATCAAAAACATTTGAACCCAGAGTAGGAGGGATAGTTATTTTAGCATCATTACCATCATATCCAGTAATAGTAAATTCATTTTTTGTTACGGAGTAAGAATAATCAATATCTTCGTTTTCAAGTGGATTTTTACACGACAAAACTAGAGTAATTATTAGGCAAACAATTACCAATAGATTTATTAATATAAGTTCTATAAAAATAAATTTTATTAACAAAAGAAAACTAGAATACATTATTGTCTTTGAATTTTCTTGAAAAAGATTTAGATAATTCTGAATTTATGGTTAAAATTTTAAATCATAACCATGGTTAATAAGCTTTGAAATCTTAGACTATAAGGAAAGAGCTAATCCAAGTTGTCCAAGAATTGTATATCCAATGACGTTTATGTAAGAACCATATGAAATGCTTCCACTGGTAACTGTTGTTTCGCTACTTAAGGGAGTTGAAACACTTAAGCCTCCAAGAATGGCGAGAGAATCTGACATTTTCAACAACAATTTGGTATTAGCGATGAAACTGAGCATGTTATACTCGACAATAACCTCGGGGTTGTTGCTGTCAGCTCCTCTTGTCATCGATTCATATAAACCTCCCACTCCCAACTCCATTGAAAGTTGTTCAGTAAAAGTTGCACCATATTGAATAGAAAGAGATCCCCTCCAAGTCAATGGGTAATCTGAAACATCTTCTTGCGAAGAACCTTGTGTGGCTTCGATAATTTTGCCAGCCCCTATTTGATAACCTATTCCCAAAGGTGACTCTTGGTTTGGAAATAGAGTACCTGAGACAGCAATACCCATAACCGTTGCCGTACTATCTTCGGAAAAATCTATACCCAATAGATTATAAATTCTAGTCTCTTCACTTCTGGTAGTGAATCCTTCAATTCCAAACCAACTTTTGGAGGCAAACGTAGAGAACACACAAAAACAAAGAACAAATACCATTAAAAGTGCTTTTCTCATAATTCCACTAACAATAAAATTTTTTTTCATTATTTTTTTCCTTCCTTAAGTAAATCTCTTATTTCAGTTAGTAAAACAATATCTGCTGGAGTTACTGGTTCTGGTTTAGGTGCCTCTTCCTTTGCTTTTTTAGCACTGAGTTTATTTATGTTACGAATAATGAGAAAAACAACAAAAGCTATCAATAAGAAATCAATTACTGCTTGAATAAATGTCCCATAGGTAAGAGCTAATTCTGGTCTAGCCTCTGTTGCTTTACGTAATACTATTTGTAGGTTTGTAAAATTAACTCCACCAAGAACTAGGCCAACAAATGGCATAATAATATCCTTTACTAGGGATTTTATAATTGCCGTGAAAGCTGTCCCAATGATGATGCCAACTGCTAAATCCATTACATTTCCACGAGATATGAAAGCCTTAAATTCTTGAATAAAACTTTTCTTTGCCATAAGATAGCTCCTTTTTACTATTGTTTAATAGTATATTATTTATTTTAATATAGCAATCTTATTTAGCTTTTATAGTAGTGCTTGAAGAATTTGTCTTTATATACTACAAAGATTTAAATTCGAATTATTGAGTGAAGCTTCCATGGGTTTGATATTTGCTAGAATTATCTAGGAAATAAAGAATGGGTTTACCTCTAAATTAACAATTTTTCTATATAGTTTAATTTTGCCATAATTTCCTTGCAAATAACTCTATGTTGAGCTAACCTTTTACTAGGAGACTGTTTGTTTTATTAAAAAAGGAGAAATTTATGGCAAATGTACAATCTATTCTCGACCAAAAGGGAACTACTGTATTTAGCATTAAACCGGATGATACTCTCTCTCATGCACTACTTGATATGGCCGAACATAAAATTGGAGCATTGCTTGTAATGGACGATCAAGGAGCTGTTAAGGGGATTCTTTCTGAACGTGATATCGTTAGGTATTTTTCAAGAAAGATAGTACATCATGATACCTCTTTGGTGAAGATTTTAGAAGTTATGACTAAGGGGGTTACCTATGTTAAACCGCATCAAAGCTTGGATGATTGTTTCCAACTTATGACCACAGGACGATTTCGCCATTTACCAGTAATTGTGGATAACAAAGTAATTGGAATTATTTCTATTGGAGATGTGGTGAAAGCAGCTCTTGGTGAACGTGACTTTCAAATTGATCAACTTGAACATTTTATCATGAATCCATTGTTTTGAATTTTTTAATTTTAATATATTAACTAATAATTTCCCAATTCTTTGAACTATATGTTTAATTAATTGAGAAATTGCATTTAAATCTTTGCTTACTGTTTTTTAGGTCTTCCTCGTTTACGTTTT
>Ga0265294_10003621_pt1 | contig 19679 bp, 12 predicted proteins | sample MunlanPumphouse3_FD_192504 | JGI IMG/M metagenome (GOLD analysis project Ga0265294, IMG submission 192504) | Groundwater microbial communities from a municipal landfill in Southern Ontario, Canada - Pumphouse #3 | ecosystem: Environmental > Aquatic > Deep subsurface > Groundwater | place...
CTTACAGCGAAGTTTTGTCTATGGCAAAGAGCCTTCACCTGCGCAAGTAGAATATGCTTATCAGGATATTGTGCATTTGGAAACAATAATGAAAAAGCAGCTTGCAGAAGTTGCACGCCTCAACCTATGGAACACATTAGAAATAGAAATGAATTGTGTTCCTGCAGTTGCATGGATGGAGCTATCAGGTGCAAATGTTGACATACCTACACTGAAAGAAATAGAAGCGACAGTCAGGGCACAAAAGGACGCTGTAGAAGAAACTTTAAAATCTGAATTAACTTATGAGCAGTCAGACGCAAAAGGTAAGCAAATGACGCTCTTTGGTGGGGTAACTAAGATAACACCTGATTTAACAAGCCCTAAGCAACTGCTTGAAGCTCTACATAGGAAAGGCTTAAAGAACATGGCAGGCACAGGAAAGCAGGAAATGTCTAAGTATCAAGGCAACCCAATAATAACAGATCTCAAAATATGGAAGGGTAATGAAAAGCTTCTTTCAGGGTTTATTAATCCATTGCTAGGATATGATAGGAAAACTAAGCAGTATGGAGAGTCTAAGTTTATTAATCCTGTAACTGGCAGGGTCCACCCAAGTTTTAACCAGGTCGGCGCAAGGTCCGGCAGGTTTGCATGTAATAATCCTAATCTCCAGCAGCAGCCTAGTAGGCTCAAGACATGGAGACATATTTACAAAGCAATGCCAGGAAATAAAATAGTATCAGCCGATTACTCACAGATTGAATTAAGAATTGTAGGGCAGTTATCAGGAGAATCTGCATATATAGACGCATACACACAGGGTTATGATTTGCACAGGAGAACAGCTTCTCAAATGTTTAATGTACCACTTGATGACGTAACAGATAATCAAAGGTTCATGGCAAAGGCTATTAACTTTGGCTTAAATTATGGGTTAGGTGCCTTGACATTGAAAGAAAATCTTAAAATAGCTATAGATGAAGACATTTCAGAAGAAGAAGCACAGAACATGAAAGCAACCTTTCAAAACATGTATCCTAAAGTTACTAAATATCTATCTGCTGCAGGAGAAAGAAGCTTTCAGAACGGGTATGTTTATACCATGGCAGGTAGGCTTTGCAGTAGTAGGGATCCTGGTGTAGAAACGCAGGACTATACAGTAAAGAACAGGGGTAAAAACCTTCCAATTCAGGGACTTTGTGCTGATATGATAAAGTATGCAATGGGTAAGCTGTTCTTGAGGCTTGAGCCGCGAGGTGTTAAGCTTATTAACATGGTGCATGATGAATTAGTTCTTGAGTGTAAGGCAGAAGAGGCAGAGGAAGTAGGAAACATACTAAAAGAAGAAATGGAGATAGCAGGAAGAATGTATTTAAGTGCATTGCCCTGTGTTGCAGAAGTAACAATTGATAATTATTGGAGGCACTAATTTGCCTTCATTCTCACCATTTCAAATCTCCAGCACACAAACATCTTAACTTTAGTTATTCTCTTAACCTTGCGCCTCTCTGTAAGTCTTGTGCAAGGTTTGAGTGTTAAAACACTTAGTTATTGTTTAGTCTGATCTTAACTACCTAAACAACCAGTAGAAAGTTATTTAAACAATAAGCGCGTATATAGTTATTGCAGGCAAAGCAACTTAAGCCTGTTGTCACAGACTCTTACTAAGGGCTCTGTGCAATAATCTTTGTAACTCACTCCTTGAACACTTGGTTGTTTCCTGGCTAATGTCTGTGTGGTCTTGGTAAACTTTTCAGATTTTAGCCTCTGTTCAAGAATTAACTTAAAAACGTGTAGAGAATAATCAATGTGTGGTCTAAAGCCTACTGGAGACCGTGTAGCCCACCACCCATGCGTGAGTGTAATAACTGAAAGGCGGTAGGTTAACTACCATGAAGTTAACACTTTGGCAGCTAAGTTTAAATGCTGCACTCTATGGCACTGAGTATAAACTAGCCAACTCAATAACACGAGTATAAACTGCAGTCTTTTCGGTTTCCCTCAAGACTTAAAAGAAAGTGAAGCAACTCTGCACAGGAGAGGATAAACTGCCTGTAGCTGTTGTAAGGGCAGCTTCGTTAATCCCTTACTCCCCACTTCCTTAAAGCATCGTGGAGTCTAAGGACCATGGCAGACCCCTACTAAAACCTAGGTCGGCTGTTGCAGTGCGCAGTCATTAAATGCACTGTTTGCATTTCATAAAGGGAGTTTTGCGGATCGGTAAACGCGCTTGGCTTAAAACCAATAGAAAGTTATTTAAACAATAAGCGCGTATATAGTTATTGCAGGCAAAGCAACTTAAGCCTATTGTCACAGACTCTTACTAAGGGCTCTGTGCAATAATCTTTATAAATTAAAAACGTGTAGAGAATAGTCATCGTGTGGTCTAAAGCCTACTGGAGACCGTGCAGCCCACCACCCATGCGTGAGTGTAATAACTGAAAGGCGGTAGGTTAACTACCAGAAAGTTAACGCTTTTGTGAGCAAAGCCTAAATGCTACCGTCATTAATAAGACGTTAAAATAGGTCGGATTTGATAAGAGCCGACCATAAATATTCTCTTTGTGTAGAGAATAATCATCGTCACACCCTGAAGCCTGTGTACTAGGGAGTGGGAGCGCGGTATCACGCCTGATACAACCAATCGAAGGCACTCCAAATGTAGGTGAGGAGTTAAAATAAAATCCTACATTATCAACGTGTAGTCAACTGCCTCCTTTCAGACTACTCAAAAATGATGTGAGGTGTCGGTACACCGTTCCCGACTAAATAAATTAACGGGAACCTCCTTCCTGAAGTCATCGTGAAGTCTCAGGACCATATAGACTGCTCAAAAACTTCTGGTTGGCTGTTGCGGGCGCAGCCATTAAATGCCATGCTTGCATTTCATAAAGGGAGTTTGGCAGATTGTAAAATGCGCTTGACTTAAGATCAAGTCCTGTAGAGGTTAGTAAGTTCGATTCTTACATCTCCCATTCTAAAGCTGTTAAAGCTGTATTATAGCAGCCTGATAGAATTAGTCAAGAACAGAATAAAAACCTAGCTACATGGCTTAGGTTGGTTGTGAGAACATATGGACGGAGAAATAAACTATCTTATTGTATGTATGCTAACAGGTATGGTTGTTTTTGTGCTGTATGTTTTCCTTGCAGTTGATATATATGTTCTGAAAATGAGGCTTTAAAATGCTAGATATTCTTATAGCTCTTTTAATTGCCGCTTTTGTAACAATCTTGTTTTTGTGTACTGTTATCTTTTTCATCTGGTTTAATACATAGCTTTATAGGAAGAAGCGTAAAACCACTAGGCTAAAGACCTAGTGGTTTTACGCTTCTTCCTATAAAACAAGTGTAAAAGTTGCTGTTGCTGCTGACAAGCTCACAGATGATATAGGGAGTTTGGCTGAAAGATACGACGGGTCGGGAAACGGTAAGAGGAAAATTACTACAGCAAAGAAGCGTGTTGTAGCAAAACCAAAAGTAACAAAATCAAAAACGGTTGTTACTAAGAAAAAACCTAAAACAAAACAACCTACTGCAACAGGCAAAAGACAGTCAAATGCTACACCTGTAAAAAGACGAAGAGTAAAAAGAAAAGTAGTGGCAGCGAGAAGGTAAGGTGTTATTTAACACCCTACTTTTTTGTACTGATTCTAAAAAGCTCTCTGTATATCGTTTGGTTTGTGGGAATTGCCCTTACATTAAATGATATTGTATTGTTCCGCATTGGTATGCACAGACTTTTCACAGTTAGCCCTTTGCAAGCCGTCAGAGTAATATTTTTTATTTCTGGAAAGTCTCTAAGAGCTTTTTTTACTTTCAGGAATATTTCTATATTGGCAGGATGTCTATCAAATCTTTTATCTGTTTTAATTTCGGTCATTGTTATCACCTACTATAGATATTGTTTTCAAAGCTTATATAATTTTCTGTGAATGTTTGAAACAGCCTGAAGTTTCACAGTAGAAACATTAATATAGGTTTGAATCATAGTAGTTTCTAAGACAAAGAGGTATGACAGATGATAAAAGAAATGATAATAATCTCTGGAATGTTTGAACTTTTTGCAGCGCTGGTTCTACTGAGTGTCCTTGCAATAACTAACTTGGCGGTGGTTTAATGTACACGTTTGAAATGTTCATTGCAACTGTTGTAATGACTGGCTTTATTGTGGTGTTTGCAATTGTGGCACTGTTTCACCTGGGAATAGTTTAAGGAATGGGCATTATCAGGAGTTGCACACAGGAGGCATTTATTAGAACATTTAGATACACACATTAAACTTGTGGAGTATGAATTAAAAATTATTCATAAAGTAATGTCCAAACGTGGTTTAAGCGTCTGGAATGAGGACTTTATGAAGGAAGACTGATTTTAAGTGGCTAATACCCACTTTCTTTTTTAAAAAAAAAATAATTTAGTGTTATCTGCGCTCTCTGCTCATAAAGAAGAAATTTGCAGCGAAGCTCAGAATAACAGCATAAATTATGAAGTTTTTAAACTGCTCTGGAATAAACCCTATAAACAAACACCCAAGCGTTAATGCTAGTACAGTTGGTATTGTCATTCTTTCCTGCTGTTTCCACAGTAATAAGAACGGCATAGCGAATAGTACCAGATAGAAAATTCTGCCTATAAGGTCCGTGAAGGGGAACATTGCAGAGCTCATTATACCTTCATAGTCCAAGTCCTCAAAATTTTCTTTCAACACTTCATATCTTGTCTCATCCACATAGGCAACTCCTGTAGCTGCCATAATTCTTTTTGTGGTTACATGATACTCTATACTGTTGCTTATACCGTTACTGTTTTCTGCATATACTGTAACATTATAATAAGTTGTTGGTTCATCAAATGAATAAATCATTGACCGTTCACTGCTTGTAGTGTCCACACCATCTAAAATAAAGTGAGATGTTGTTATTGCCTCCGTTGAATTAAAGGCAAAGTTAACATCTGTTCCATTTGCTATTACTATATTTGTGTTTCCTATAGGCGTTATTGCTGGTGTTGCTGTGGAGATCCCACAGAGCAATAAAAATATTAGTGCTGCATACATAATATTTTTCATTTAATCCAGCCCCGCAGTTGATCTGTTCAGCACAAATTGCAGTATACCCCATGCACACGCTAAATTAAATATTATCTGTATTGCACCCGCAAAGGCTACGTTAACTCCTAGATTTACAAGGTACTGCCCAGGTAGCACCAGTACACTTAGTACAGTTTTCAATACTGCAAACGTTTGTGCAATCATTTTCCATCCATCTATAGCTGTTGCCAGGTCTCCCTCCGAAGATGCAGACTCATCAATTTCCATTATACCGTCTGTCATATCGGAATCAATATCATCAACTGCATACACGTCTACAGAATTAAAAATGCCAGTGGAGTTTATCACCCCACCAGCTAGCGAAAACGCTATTATAAAGAACGCTAATTGTTTTGCTTGCATATTATACTCCTTCTTCCCTTCTTTTCTCATTAATATATGTTGCTAAACTATAAATAGTTGCTAGTGACAGCCCTGCAAACATTGTTGTGTTAATTGTGCTGCCGAAGGTTTCAAATATTCCTACATACCAGAACAACCAACACACACCACACAGCATTATTGCACCTGAAGCATGTTCAGCTTTTCCGAACTGGAAGGCTACGATAAACAGTATAAAGATTGCAAAGTATGCAAGAGCTTTCCCTGTAAATGGTAGATTGCTTCCTGTGAATGAAACTGAGTAATATTTTGTGATTGTTCCAAATGTGCCATGGTTTATACTAGCTTTTATTACATATGTTTCCCCTGTATAGTCTGTTACAGTAAACTCTGTGGAGCAGTTTGCTGTGAATGTTGGACTTGTTTGTAATGTTATAAATGTCCCGTTTTCAGCATACTGCCCTAGTATAAAGCTTACTGAGTTAGTATCTGTCTTTCCGTCTGTGTAGGTTATGTTTATGTTAGCTTCTGAGGGGCTTGTTATTTCTTTTGAAATGTCTACATTAATGTATTCATAAAACTGTTCTGTTACTAGTGTAGCGTCTGTAGCATCCCATATTATATAGTATACATCATCCGAAGGTGTTATGTAATCCGTTTGTGTAAGCCCGTTGTATGTGGTTTGTATTGTGTATTTTGTATCCTCCGTCATTTGTAATGACAGTGCACCATCTGTTCCTAATGCTGCATCTGTACAAAGTGTTTCATTTGCAGAACTTACAGTCATTGTAGCATTAAGTTTATGCCAAGATTTATCCACTACTACAAGTTTTACATAGTGTACAGCATAATAAACTCCTGATGTAGATTCTTCCGCAGTAAGATATAAATCTTTTCTACTTGTTGCTCCTGCTGTTGTAGTTATGCTAAATGTAGCCCCCTGCTCATAACCTGATTTAGCTGCAGAGACAGTGTAAGGTTTATTAAGCTCCATACCATTAGTTAGGTAGTAGAACCCGTTTTCATCTGTGTAGACGTAAGATGTGTTTGTACCTGTTATTGTTACAGTTACAGCAGCTATACCGTCTTGTGTTGAAACATCCTTAACATATCCATAAACACCTGGTATAGTTAAATCAGGACTGAAGCTGAATATGTGGTTTGTTATGTTAGTCCAGTCTGTTACCTCGTACTCCCATATTGCTGTGTCTACTACTGAACCTCCTGATCCTCCTACTAGTGTTGGTGTATTCCATGCTGAGTGTATACATGTTTCAGTGGTTGCTATGTCGTTGCTAGTAGACCCGTATTCATCTGACACCACTATTACCGAAGCTACCTCTGATGTTGTGTAGGTTTGTACTGATCCAACGCTGAGAGTTGGTTCTGTTGCAGCGTATTTTCTAACTGATACACTATAATATCTAACCGGTATACCTGAATACCCACCAAGTCCAATTTTACCTGATGGATATGTATCATCCGTAGTGACAATATTATTAGTATCAGACATTGACGTGCTGTTTGTAATAATTGTTCTGGTAATCAGGGTATTTCCTGCACCTGTATCCCCTGTATCTTTTTGTGTAATACTGCTACCAGATGACTCAAATAGTACTGATGATTGTCCTACATAATATACAAATAAATACCCTTTAGAATATATATATGATTGATAATTTTGATCTCGCACTGAGATACTCGCGTATTTATCTGCTACTGAAGATTCTATATAAAACTGAGTTGAAATTATTGCATCATCTGGTATAGTGGATTTAGATATCAATCTATTTCCATCTCCTCCAGATAATCGAACATAACCGTTTGAAACTGTTGCTGTATTTGAAGTTACAAGTTCCCATATAGAAGTATCAAGGGTAGTGCCATCAAATTCATCGTATAAATTGAATATAGATTTAGCATCACTTTCACTTTCAGTTTCCCCTGAAATTCCCCACCTGCATTGAATGTCTGATCCTTCAGAAATCGGAATCCAGACCACCGCAGAGGTTGAATCAGTTTTTGACTCTATCATGTACGGGATGCTTGTTTCATTATCAAAGAATCTAATATTTGAGAAATCCTCATTCATTCCATCATCATAAGTTATTGTAACACTGGCTTGATAGTCGTCTATCTCAGGGTTATCTGTTATTGTTATATTTGAATAATAATACGCAATACCATTTCCAGGTGTACTTGATGCAGACACACCAGTTACACCATCAGAGTTTATTTTCTCTGCAAGGTTTGCACCTGTTACACTCTGATTATCCCCAATATCAACCTGTATATTTCCGCTTGTCACACCTCCAGAACTTTCAAACTCATATACATCATCCCCAATTGTTACCGTTTCCTCATCAGTTGCACTTTGTGAAATCACAAGAGTTCCGCTTGCTTTTGTTCCAGATAGACTTTCACCGTCAAGGGTTGCTACATATGTATTACTCAAGCCTGCAAAAGTGAAAGGTGTTGAGTTTATTAGTTCGTTTCCATAGACTGCGTTAAGATTTGCTGTGAACGAATAAGGAGCCCCTGATAGTGTATATCGTATTGGGTATATTCCAGAATCATCATCTGGGTATAGATATACAGATCCTCCACTTGATATAGTACCTCCGTTATTGTCTGCGTCTCTGATTTCCATACCTACATTACTTCCGGCTGAAAATAGTGTTTCAGGAAGTCCCACAGGAGCAGCTAGATTGTCATAATAAATATATGTGTCTGCAAGTATAACACTCCCCCTCGTCATTTCCAATAAATAAAGCCCATACTCCTCACCTAATGTAGATGTGCTAAAGTTCAGAAATCCAGCTTGATCTGTTAAAGTCCTGCTTGCAGATGTTACTTTTCCTGGATTTGCATTAGTGACTCCATATAAGTCTACTGTGAAGGTGCTATCAGGGTAGCTGTCATACACCTTAGCAATATATGAGTAGTATACAGTTGGTTCAAGTTCTGTAAATGTGTCTTTAACTCCTATTATTGATTCTGTTGTAATATCATCAATCCATATATTTACAGTTTGATGTACTGAAACTGATGAGTACCCACAGTATACATTGCTTACTACTCTAAAATAATACGAGCTGTCTGGCATTGCTCCTAAGTCTACTACAAACACCTCATCTTTATATAGTGACACTGTTGATCCTGACCTCACAAACGCGTAAATCGCAGGTGTTGACACTGTTTTACTGGTGCGCTCACCTGACTCTACAGTGTAGGTACCCGCAACATTACCTAATGAATTGATTAACTGTATCTGTACGCTCCATGTTGAGGATATTACATTGCTAGAGTCTAGCTGATACTGCCTGAGATTAAATGCTAAGTAATCCTCAAATATAGGGCTAGTTGTCGTGTATTTTGCTGAGGAGGTTCCTATACTACCACATGAAGAAGTGGTTTTTAGTGAGTGAGATGTACTTACAGAAGTAGGGAACTGAACTACTGAAGCTGTATAACTTCCAGATGACCCTGTGCTACTCCAAGCCTCTGCAAATCCTCCAGACCCGTATCGTTCAATATCATCTGTATACGCACTCGCAGTATTAGCAAGTAAAAATATTGCTAACACTGTCATTATAAGTTTGTTTATTTTCATAGTTTTACCTCTTTAGATCATGTTTATTATTATCTCAATTGGAAATATGTTATAATATATAGCACAGAGATTATTAACACTAAGCAGAATACCCGCAAGTGTTGGAATTGCTACATAGATTATCTGCGCTGGCTTGTTTTCTGTAGTGCTATACAAAATATAAATAACAGGTATTACCAGTATCTTCATAATAAGAAACATTATTGTGTTTCCTACTATACCTGCAAGTGCAGGGTTGCTCTCTACTCCGCACCCTGTGTTTATTGCATATGTAGTAGTTGCAAAATCACACAGTATATAGAAGATAACTACTGGAATAACTGCATATCTAAATTTCATGTGTACACCACTGTTTATATTTACTTATACTATATTATAGTTGTAGCTTACATATATAGGTTTCTATTCTTCCAAGTTACAGTTAAAATAAACAAATTTAGTAGGTTTTAAATAGTATCAGCACATAAGTACATGTGGTGATATAAATGAGAAACACTAAAGATTCAGACGATTACTATAACATGTTGCAGAGCAAGAAAGTTAAGAAGTGTGCTGAAGATTACGAAGAATCTATAGAGGAAAGAGCATGGACAGAGTAAATATAAACAAGTCGCAGGTTAAAAGTCTGCTTTCCTCTGTGGATAGAAAAGGAATACCTGAACTTATAACATGGCTTGAGCAGTCGGACTACTTCACTGCACCTGCCTCAACTATTTATCATGGAGCTTTTGAAGGTGGACTTTGTGATCACTCTCTTAAGGTTATGCAGTTATTTGACGAAAGAAATATACAGACTGTAGCGCGCGCACCTGAAGACACAGTAATTATTTGTGGGCTCCTACATGATCTTTGCAAGGTGGGTGCCTACAAGAAGTTTATTAAAGAGCAGAGAGTAATTTATCGACACACAGAAAACCATGCCTCAAGGTATTACCATGCAACTTTATCCTTGGACATCATAGAAGGGTTTATTGAGTTAACACCATTAGAGCATGACATAATACTTTATCATATGGGGCTTTTCGGCTGTTATGGCAGATATTGTGAATACTCTTCAAAAGATATGTATAACGCAATTATAGACAACTGTCTGATTCAAATATTTGCAAGCTGTGACACTGAAGAAGCCCACAGTAATTAATCTGTTTTAAAAAAGAGAAATGCCGGAAATCCGGCAGTTTATTTTATTTTATTAAACTAACGTTTACTCTTGCTTTTGGTGCAGCCTTTTGAATCGCTGCCCGTACCACTGAGACAGTGGAGTTAATTGCTTTTACGTATGTTATGCGTCCAGTGAATGAGTATCCCCTGGATGATTTGCTTGTTTTGGAAAAGGCAATTTTAGGTATTTTTGCCTTTATCATCCCCTTTGCAGATGTTGCCATTGCCAGTGTGCTATACGGTCCGAGTGAGTGTATTACAACTACTTTAAATTTGCTCATGTTAAACTTCCTCCTTATTTATTTCTCTTTGTTGTGCGTTTACTGCTGCCTAGTATGCTTTCAAGTGACCCTAATTTGTTTTTCCTTAATCTGTTTACCTTTTGCGTTTTTCTTACTGCTGTTACTTTTTTTGTCACTGATTTGTTTCTAGGCATACTGAGAGTAATTAATAAAGTTTCTTCTGCAATCTTATTCTTTAATTTCTCTTTTTCCTTTTCTTTTTCCTTTTCTTTCTCTCTCTCCTTTTCTTTTTCCTTTTCTTTCTCTCTCTCCTTTTCTTTTTCCTTTTCTTTCTCCCTCTCCTTTTCTTTTTCCTTTTCTTTCTCCCTCTCCTTTTCCTTTTCTTTTTCCTTTTCTTTCTCTCTCTCCTTTTCTTTCTCTCGTTCTCTTTCCTTCTCTTTTTCAGTCTCGCTTGTTTTTCCTTTTGATTTTACAGCCCTTTCTGATTTTGAAGGGTTCCTAACAGTTCTTTTTTGCTTTATAGACACAGGAATTTTACTCTCTCTCTCTTTCTCTCGTTCTCTTTCTTTTTCTTTTTCTTTTTCTTTTTCTTTTATGTCTCTTTCCTTAATTTTATCCTTTAAGCGTTCCTTATCACTTATGTATTTTGTTTTATCTTTTTCTTTTATCTTTTCTCTTGTTTCCATCTTTTTCTTTAATTCAACTTTTCTTATCACCTCCCTTTCCTTATACACTAGTTTCTGTGGGGTGCGTTTTTGTCTATAAACTTGGATCTGTGCTGTATCATCGCGTATAAAATCCATAAGTTTGCTAACTTCTTTTGAGGGCAAAGTTTCTTGCAGGTTTAATTTAGTGTTTTTCTCTGCCTTTCTCTGCTTCATTTTTTCTCTGTTAATTCTTCCCTTTTCTTTTGCAGCCTCAAATTCTGTTTTAGTTGAGTATTCCTTTAGAATTACTTCATCACCTATTATGCTGTCTTTCATAGTTTCATAGGTGTACTCAGGTGTTTTTTGAGCACTAACTTTATTTTTTTCTGCCCTTCTCTGTTTCATTTTTTCTAAATTAGCTTTCCCGCGTGCAGTCGCATCTGTCATTTGAGCTTCTGTAGCATACTCCTTTAAGATTACTTCATCGCCTATTACACTATCCTTCATAGTTTCATAGGTGTATTCAGGCTGTACCTTTCTGGCTTTCTCCTGTGTTCTTTTCTTCCCTTTTTCTCTTAACTCCTTACCTCTTTGTTTTGCAGCTTCTATCTTAGCACCTGATGCATACTCCTTTAAAACTACCTCACCACCCTGTACATCAGAGCTTTTCATTAACTCATATGTAATTTCAGGTGGTTCAGCTTTGGATAATTTATTTTTCTCAGTTCTCCTACGCTTCATTGTCTCTGCATTTTTCTTACCAATTTTAATTGCTTGGTTTATTTGTGCTTCAGTAGCATATTCCTTTAAGACTACCTCATCACCGATTACGCTATCTTTTATTGTTGCATATGAATATTCAGGCTGTACTTTTGTTACTTTAACAGATCTGCGTTGTTTTCCTTTCTCTCTGTTTACACTTCCTCTTTTCTTTGCAGCTTCAAACTCTGCTTTATTTGCATATTCTTTTAGTATTACTTCTCCACCTTCAATATCAGAACTTTTCATTAATTCATATGATACTTCAGGTGTTTTTTTACTGCTAGTTTTGCTTTTCTCTGCCCTCCTTTGTTTCATTTTCTCTAAGTTAGCTTTCCCGTGTGCAGTTGCAGTTTCCATCTGTGCCTTAGTGGCATATTCCTTTAAGATTACCTCATCACCTATTACACTGTCCTTCATAGTTTCATAGGTGTATTCAGGTGTTTTAGTTGCTTTAGTTGCTTTAGTTGCTTTTGTTGTTTTCACTGCTGCCAGGTTATCTTTAATTTTTGCTTGCTGCCAAGATTTTATAGCTTTACCTGTCTTTGTAGCAAGTGAAGAACCATGTGCTACAAATGGTGACATAATAGCAAGCTCTTTTGCAACTCCCAGGTTTTCTTCTGTTATCCAATTAATATCTTTACCTGCTTTTTTAGCTTGATATACATTTTTTGCTGCACTTGTCACAGATAATCTTTTATAACCTGTTTCGGATTCTCCAAGCGTAACACCATCTACTTTAGCACCACTCACAACAGATGCACCTATTTGAGTTATAAAAGCTGTATCTACTGCCACCATAGGTAAATTTTTAACAGCTATTTTATTTAGCACAGGTACTTTTTTAGCAAGCGTTTTGCTGGCTAGTTTTTTACCTATGCTTTTACTAACAAGTTTTTCAGTTGCAAATCCCAAACCTTTGGCACCAACACCTAACACTTCACCTGTTGCTGCAATCGCTGCTACTTCCGCACCATACGATACTGGTTTTGTCCTTAGTCTCTCATACTCATCTTTGGAGTAGTTAGCAAATGCATTAAGTCCAAGACTACCACTTATGCCCTTTTGTATAGCCTCTTTCTGTGCTACAAGATTATACTTTTTTGCTGTGTTTTCTCTACTCTCTGCTATTTTACTTAGTGTAGGAAGACTCATTACATTTGATACAGCTTTATTAAGTGAAGCCATATCGCGTGTCGAAGAGTACACTTTAGCTATTGACTGCTTTATTTTACTGTCTCCAGCGTATTTTGTTAGTGCATCAGATACTTTTTGAGCTTTGTATTGGTCTACTGTGCGAAAAGCTTGTGTACTCCCATAAATACTTGTATTATCTTGTCGTTTTACATTAAATGCAACATTGTTGCTAAGTCTACTATAGACATTAGATTTACTTGCACTTGCTGCTTTTGCTGCTTGTTCTTTAGCATATGTTGATCCTGAAGAACTCCCTATTATACTTCCAGACGCACTCCTTGACGCAGTACGCTTTGCAGCACTTCCAGACGCAGCTTCGTGCACTGAAACATGCGTTTTTCCTGAGCTGTCAGTATAAGACACTTATTTACCACCTCCTTTATAGTTGTTCCATACTATAGTCGGTTACATACTCATCGCTATTATCACTGGATAAAAAGCTGTTTTCTGTCTGTCTCAGAATCGGGTGCAACATATACAAAATCGCACCTAAAAATCCTGGTAACATACATGCATAATACAGTACTGAAACTACTAAACTCCTTTCTGCAGAAGTATCCCACACAGGTGAAACATCCGTGAAGAATGGTATCTTCTCAAAATTGAGTGTCATAGCGTCCAGAGCCATTCCGTAACCATATACTAAATATGCAGACATAACAAGCGAAATCATCATCAGGAACATATACTCAAAGAATATTCCTGAAGAAAGGGACGTTGTGCCCTTGGACCTTTCATAGCAAAATAGGATTAATCCTATTAACATAAAGAAAGGGCTGGCTTTCCACATATTTAGCATTGTGGTGAAGTTTTCTGTAGTGTCTAAAGATAACATACCACTACCTACTAAATCATTCATTGCCTCAATAGGGGCGTTAAATGAGTATGTTAAGATAGTGAACATTATGCCAAACACTAATACAGACGAGGCTATTAAGAAGACTAACATGGAGTCTGCAGTCTCGTCTGTGGATAATGATCTCATAGTTTATCACCGCTTTTATTTATATTATATGTCGTTAATCCTATATATAACTATTTGTATTTGCGTTTTCAAGCTGTTTAATTACCTTAGTTTCCTACTATTTTATTGTCGTGGAGCGCGGAGGTCGCGAAAACCCAGTTGCTTTAGCGCCGGGATGAAGCAGAACCTCGCACAGTAGTTAAGAATCAGATTGTTTACAGAAAAGTATATAAGTTTGTAAAGCCTGTAATAGTGTAGGAAGTGAAAACATGCTTAAAGCCTACAAATATAAGTTAGAACCTACAACCGAACAAAAGGTTTTGATTGAAAAACACATTGGTAGCTGTAGGTATATCTATAACTGGGCTTTGAGCCTCAAAGTCAAATCCTATGAAGAAACTGGAAAATCTCTATCACAGTTTGACATTAACAAGAGGATAACTTCTCTCAAAGTTGAAAATAAATGGTTAGGTGAGGTTAACTCTCAGTCTCTTCAAGGAATGACTAGAAACTTAGAATCTGCTTTCACTAGATTTTTTAGGGAAAAGAAAGGATTTCCAAACTACAAATCTAAAAAGAACCCTGTTCAGTCTTTCCCTGTACCACAACACTACAGTGTAGACTTTGAAAACAATACAGTAAAACTCCCTAAGCTTGGAGTTGTCAAAGCTGAACTTCACAGAAAGTTTGAAGGTGAACTGAAAACAGCAACGATATCAAAGTCTTGCACGGGAAAATACTATATCAGCATCCTCGTGGATAATGGGGCAGAACTTCCAGCAAAGCAACCTTTCACCGAAGTCACAACAATAGGTGTAGATGTTGGAATCAAAGACTTTGCTGTGCTCTCTACAGGTGAAAAGATAGAGAATCCTAAGTACTTGAAAAGCTCTCTAAAAAGGCTTAAAGTCCTTCAGAAAAGAGTATCAAGAAAACAGAAAGGTTCTAAGAATAGGGAAAAAGCTAAACAAAGGTTAGCTGTGCTTCACGATAAAATAACAAATCAGAGAAACGATTTCCAGAACAAACTCTCTTTTAGACTTGTTAGCGAAAACCAAGCAATAGCTCTGGAAACTCTGAATGTTAAAGGCATGGTTAAGAATCATCATTTAGCTCAGGCTATCAGTGATTCTGCCTGGAGCAGCTTTGTAACAAAGTTAGAATATAAAGCTGAATGGTTCGGGAAAACTATTCTGAGAATCGGGCAGTTTGAACCATCGTCAAAAGTCTGTAATGTTTGTGGATATCATAAGTCAGATTTGACTTTGAAAGATAGAGAATGGACTTGCCCAGACTGTAAAACAAAGCATGATAGAGACATTAATGCCGCTATCAATATTAAAAAATTCGCTCTCATAGATCAAAACCTAATAGGGGTTTGAAACCTATTCAACACTCTCGGAGCGAGAGGAAGAGCCTGAGGACTCGTTGACAAAAGTCAAGGGAATGAATCAGGAAGCCACCCAGCTTTAGCGGGTGGTAGCTCACATACTTTGGAACTGTAGTATTAACTATAGCAAGGTGGTTTAAATGGATAACACAGAAGTAAAGAACTATGCAAGTAAGAAGCAAACCGTTTAAAACAAAAATTAGAGAAGAATAAAGGGAATTAACCCTTTACATGTTTACAGTTTTTTCATTGCTTGTGGGTGATTAGTTAATTTTCTTAAACCTTTATCACCACTATACACAGGAGGAACCTGCACAACAACAGTTGCTTTATTCACTTTTACTATAACACCTTTTCCATAGAAACCTGTATCTACTTTATCACCAACTTTAAAATATCCTTTGTTTTGTTCGTAAAACTTGTTTAGTGTTTCTTTATTAGAATCTACTTTAGGTTTATCTTTTCCTATATGCTCCCACTTATTACCTGCAGTTCCTATCATTGGCACTGATATTTCTTTCCCGATTGGGTATCCGTTATAAGGCTCGAGTAGCTTTCCTACAAGTGTATTTTCGTTTATTTTACTAACCGTAGCAGGCATTTTATACTTTTTATAGTTGTTTGTCCAGTATAAATTTACTTTATCACCTACCCTAACACCATATTTTTGTGAGATTTTCTCAACACCGACTTTAATATTACTCCTTCTTATCGCAAGGTCTAACTGTTTTTTAGCATAATCTAAGCTTTCTCTTGATTTACTTCTAATGTTGTCAGCTCTTGCTCTTTTTTTATCAAAGTTCTTATACCCCGCAGGACCTACAACAGCCTGTGAAGGCGCAGTCATACGCGCTTTACTCTCACTAAGATACGACTCATAAATATACCTTCTATACCTATCAACTGCCTGCAGTACTTCCGCAGGAGCTCCACTTGGGAACTTTGACTTAATTAATTTTTCTATGCGTGCAACTTCATTATTAAAGTCCTTGTTTATGTCTGCGTCATAGAAAGAATATGAGTTATACGTCTGTACCTGCAATGAGGTAAATGGGCTATTTTTCATATACACTTTGTTTTTTATATCAGTTAGTTTTGTTGTAACAGCATGAGTAATGTTAGGTATTTTCTTTATACTCCTTCCTACAGGCTTCTTCTGTGCAAGCTTGCCAAGTGAGCCTTTGAGGTTTACCTTAGCTCTAACTTTCGGCTTCTCCACAGTTTTCAGCACAGGTCTACCAGTTGCTTTAATAGCTGTTTTTGTGGTTCTGCCTGCAAGTTTAAGCTGTGGTTTTCTTATCTGTACAGTGGAAAACTTGCTTACTTTAGGCTTTTCATCCTTCAAGTCTCTAGCAACTGCAAGAGCAAATTGTTCCCAATCAAACATACCCGCAAATACTCTCCCATTAGAAAGCTTCATTTTCTTTCCGTTTATTGAGTCCGTAGCAGTATAGGTTATACCTGTTCTGTGTAACTCACGGAGAAACATAGTTTTTGCAGTTATTGTTAAATGGTCTTCAACTTTACTGTGTGGTATATTGTCTACCCTGAGTTCGTTATAACTTTTTTTAGATTTTCTTATTGTAGGCTTTTTAACTGCAACCTTTCTCTTCTTTACCTCTCCTGCCTTCTTAACACTTGCCGTATCAATCCCCTTATAATCATACTTATTTGGCTGCCTTCTCCACTTCTTAATGTCCTCCGTGACGTTGCCCGTCCTCCTCTTATCATTTGCCAGTGAGTACCGAACCCAGAGCCCTTTACCCTTATGCACAAATTTAGCACTGTCCGGTACTTCTCCGTATTTCTTCTTAATTGCCGCAAGTGCTCCTTTCGCACTCTGAGAGCGTGTTATACTCTCTCCTTTTGCAGCTTTAGCCTTAATCTGTCTACCAGAATAAAGCCCTACTAGTCCTATTTTCTTTACAGTCGTTGTATCACAACCTATAAAATTATTTACTGTATAAGTATATGTATGCAAAAGTATTTAAAGGTGTTTGTTAAATTAAAAAAGAGAGTTGGAGTGTTCAGGTGACTGAACAGACTCCTTTAAATTCCTGCTGATCTTGCGTGCCTGTTGTAACACTCTTTTAAATTTCTGTCTCTAAAAGGTATTTTACTAGACATAAACAGCTTACATTGGCTATTCCAGTCTTCTCTTGCTTTGTCTACTACTCTTGCTTTTTTGTTTTTTCTCGTCTATATTTCTGAGCTTCAGCTTATGTTGTCTAATATCCTCCTGTATTTTTTCAACCTCTGCCCTTAGTTTTTTAACATGCTCCATGGTACCAGATATATTAGCTTCCATACCGCTAGTATCAGGTGCTTTTCTCTGCCTCATATCTGCAAGGTGCTTTGTGAAGTCATAGTGAACCTTGAGGTACTTTTCAATATCGTTACTTAACTTATTGTGTTTCTCCTCAAGCGCCCTTATTTTGTTTATTTCAACCTCTTCAGGAGGGAGTTTAACTTTTTTAGCTCTTACTTTCTTTGCTGGCACCCTAGCAGCTTTTCTTGAGGCTATAATAGCTTTCTGTTCTTGCGTAAGCCTTAAAGACTGTATTGCAGAAGGTCTGTATTTAAAACTATCCCCCATTACCATGTTTTTCTTAGCTGTCCTGCCTTTAGGCTTTTCAGGCTTTGATAATACTGACGTGCGTCTTATTTTGAATTTTAGTGTATCATAAGGCGATCCGTTTGACTTTATCTCTTTCTTCTCCATAATCTTCTTTGCCTTCGCTATATAAGGCTCAATATCCTTTCTTGTAGCAATTGCACCTTTAAGGATCTGCCTTTCTACCTGGTCTTTCATACTATCCGTAAAGTACTTCACAGCATTTGAGTACTTTATCAAAGCTTGCATTTTTCTGCCTTCTACAAGGTCCACAAGTTCATAAGATTTAATCTTTTCAGGACTAATCTTTGTTTCTGTGGAAATTACAGTATGAGGCATACGGTTATATCTGAAGTCTTTATCAGATGCTCTTGTGTCTTCGTATTTGAAAGGTATGCCAGGATTAAACCAGCTTCCTAGAGGTCTGTTGAATGAAGCATACCTTCTTCTTGCAGAGGATGTAGCTTTCTTAGGCATACTCTTCACAGCAGCCTTATACACCATCTTAGCAGGCGTTTTCTTAGTCCGGCTGGATAGTTTAGCAGGTGGTTTAATGCTGGAGAGTGAGAACTTAGGCTTAACATTTAGCTTTTTACTTAGGTATGTAGCAAAGTTAAATTCTGTTTTACTTAGACTAAATGAGAGATCACCATTAGTAAGAGCATTTACTTTATGATCAGTTCCTATGCGTTCCCCACGTACTTTCTTGGAAGTCGTGTATGTTTGTGCTTCAATTCTCCAGCCTGCTTTTATGCGCTCTGATATTAAATCTTTACGTTTAACTACACGTCCATTGTTAATTATTTGAGTGTTAAGGACTTCTACTAATTTTGTTCTTCTAAGTACAGGTACAGTAAGCTCAAAACCCTCAAGCCCTTCAAGCTGTTTCTTATACTCGTCATCAAGCTTTTTCTTGTGTTCTGCTTCTCTTACTTTTTCTTCAGCGTCTTTTTTAGCTGATTCTGCGTTTATCTTTCTTATGTCCTTATTCATTCTTAAGTCAAAAGTCAAATCCTTTTCAGAGGTAACGTACTTTTTGTCAGGTTTCTTTAAATTTATGTATTTTATGTTTCTGTTTCCAGATCCAGTTATACTTACTATCTTGAATGTATTACCGTTAGTTTTCCATGTAAAGCCTTCTGTAAAGTAATATCCAAGCTTTACGGATCTTCTAGCTCTTTGCAGGCTGTTAACTTTTGCTCCACTTTCTGTAGTGATTTTTAAGTGTGTGCCTCTACCTACAGGTTTACCCTGCTTAAGCATACCCACAGATAACTTAGGCTTAACTTCTTTCTTCTCCACACCCTTAGTATCAATGCCAGGATAGTCCAGCTTATGTGGTTGCGCTCTCCACTGAGCTTTTGATATTGCAAGTTTTCCGGTTCTTCTACTATCATTTGCAAGTGAATATTTCACCCATACACCGTTACCAGTATGGTGATATTTTCCACTGTCGGAAACACCCCCATACTTTTTAGTTATAGCTTTTACCGCCTGCGCGGCTGTTTGTGACCTTGTTATTTTTAGCTTTTTCGCTGCCAGGTCTTTTATTTGACGACCTGAGTATAAACCTTTCATTTGTGTACACCTCATAATTATATAGGCTGTTAAGATATTTAAGTTTATGGTTTATAAGTGTTTCTATGAAAATCGAAAAAAAATAAGCTGAAGGGCTTG
>Ga0265294_10003622_pt1 | contig 19669 bp, 17 predicted proteins | sample MunlanPumphouse3_FD_192504 | JGI IMG/M metagenome (GOLD analysis project Ga0265294, IMG submission 192504) | Groundwater microbial communities from a municipal landfill in Southern Ontario, Canada - Pumphouse #3 | ecosystem: Environmental > Aquatic > Deep subsurface > Groundwater | place...
CCAGTCTGGAAGCCAGCCGGCGGCAACGTTTTTCCTCGCTTCCTTCACCGATAATCCACAATTTAAAGTCTTCCTGAACCATTGACATTGATTCCATCAGCTTGAGAATTCCTTTTTCCTTAATCAACTGACCGACAAAGAGTATTATTGGCGTTTCAGTGTTTTTTCTGACCAGGGTGCGCGGGGGAGCAGCTTGGCAGACCGGATAAATTTTAACGATTTTTGCAACATCGAAGTCATTTTTCATGACTTCGTTGCGCATAAAACGGGAGGTGACCGCATAAGCATTGCATTGACGCAATTCAGCGAGCAAACGGCGGCGTTTGGTTTCACGAATCGGGTGAGTCAGCATTTTTAGAGGATGGCGCTGATAGCGAAGATCATGAATTACAACCGCGGTTTTGAATTTCAAACGCAGTTGCTTGAGCAGTTCAGGATCGTCGATAAGATGGATAAACACCAAATCGTAGTCACCGCATTTTAAATTGGAAAAGTCTTGAAAATCAAAAACAGTATTAAAGATTCCGCTGAATATTTCGCTGTCACGGCACTTGTGTTTAAACATCCCATCTACGGCAAAACCACCGTTCTTCAGCGCGGTAGCGGCATCATATATGTAGCGTTCAATCCCGCTGATGAATCCGCAACGGGTAGAGACGAACAAAACTTTTATTCTGTTTTTATTCAACTTAACTTGCTATCCTTAATATTTATTCCGCTGCACGGTTCGGCATGAGCTTAAAAAATGTACAATCCGGATTATTTTCGTATCACATTAATATTGGCGTTAGGCACGGTATTTCTGGAAATAGCGATATAGGTACCGTCTTTGCGCCTGTTCAATTCCGCTTTGATAATGGATATAAAATTTCTATTCCAATGTGCAATTGATTTTTGTGCGACAACTGGCCATGAATTTTCATTTTCAACACTGAAGTTCTTGGCGACAGGCAGGCGCCCGCTCATTTGTGCAATCAACTCACCCTTGGCATTTTTTACTACGGCTTCAAGCGATAGAAATCCTGCACCAAGCAATCCGTATGGGAGCAATTTCCCGGAAGCAGCAGTGATTCTTTCATATCGTAAATAACGATAAAACGAATCCAGGTTCATCAAGGGCACAAACGCAACTTCCAGAACCAGTGTATTATCATCAATTTCTTCAGTTTGGTGTAAATTGATAAACCGTCCTCTGGTGCGGAGGCATGAAGTGAAAACATCCTTAAAGCACTGTTCAAACTCAGCGGTTTCTTTTTTCCATGTTTCCATTTGCGCTGGATTAATTTTTTTTGTGTCAAGCTCGGAAAGCCAAAAAATGGAACATGGTTTCAAAATAATTTTATTAAATTTATGAATGTCGATATACTCGCGCCGCCAGAAATATGCGAAAGGAAAGTCGAGATGCTGCCTGTACAGTAATTCCGGTTTGGGGCAAAACACCTGGTGGCAAACCGGGGGTTCTGCGTTATCTTGGGCGATCGCTGTAATACCGGCGCCGGATAATATTAAAATCAGTATCAGCAGTTTATTCATAGTATCCTTAATCAGGGATGGAAGGTTAAACAATGAAATATACATTATTCCCGGCTAATGTCAACTTTGTCCGTACGTACATTGACCCAGCGATATTTCGCCACCTGTCCTTTCGCCACAATTAGTATATTAACCGGAATATTATGTTATTGGGCGGGTCAGCAAGCGGCGCGAACTATTTATGATTGTTAATGCAGGTAATAATGCAATAAACAATAGCTATGACACGGCAATAAATTGGGAGAATTACTTTTTAAAATTCGCGCGCGCATAATGCGCGCGCGAATTTTAAAGCAGGAATTACATACTTATTTTTTCCGAAAAACAATTCGACCTTTGGTGAGATCGTATGGTGACATTTCCATGGTCACGGTATCACCGGGAAGGATTCGAATAAAGTGCAAGCGCATTTTGCCGCTGATATGAGCATCGACAATATGCTGCTGCTCGCCGACCGCCACTTTGAAAGTGGTATTCGGCAATAATTCCTTGACAATCCCTTCTACTTTGATTACATCTTTGGACACGTTAAAATCTCCGGTTCGTTTTCTGTGATGAGTACTTGGTGTTCGAAATGAGCGGATAATGAACCGTCGCGAGTGCGGACGGTCCAGCGATCTGGTTCGATATATACCTGGTGAGATCCCAGATTGAACATCGGTTCAATTGCCAGTACCATACCCGGTACTAGTCTGGGCCCGCGGTTGCCGGGAACAACAAAATTGGGAATTTCCGGTTCTTCATGAAGTTTGATACCGCAACCATGTCCGACATACTGACGAACAATTCCAAGTTTCGCTTTTTTCCCTACCGCTTCAACCGCCGCGCTGATATTGCGAACAAAATTTCCTTTCCGCGCCTGTTTTATGCCGGCATGTAAGGATTCTTCTGTGCGGTGAAGAAGATTTTTGACTTCTTCGGGCAGGTTTTCGCGGAAAGCCAAAGTGATGGCAGTATCGCCGGTAGCTCCATTAAGGGTAACTCCTAAATCAATGCTCAAAATGTCGTTTTCGCCAATTATTACGTTGTCTGAACCAATGCCGTGAACAACCGTATCGTTAATTGAAACACAGATATTTCCGGGGAAGCCGTTATATCCGAGAAATGAACTGGTTCCACCGGTCTGCATAATCAGCATTCCAGCAAGACGATCGACATCTAAAGTAGACATCCCAGGTAAAATTTGCTTGCGTAGCTCTTCGCGTACCCATGCTGTTGCCTGAGCGGCAATTCGGATTCTCACAATCTCTTCAGCAGTATGAATTACAACGCCTGACATGCTGGTTAATTCAATTTTTTAATGGTTTCAGCTAGAACGGCTTCGCGTTCGTCGCAGGATATTTGAATAAGCAGTCCTTGCGCCTTATAGAATTTAATAAGAGGCTGAGTCTGCGCGTGAAAAGTTAACAGACGTTTGCGTGCGCTGGCTTCAGAATCATCGTCACGCTGATATATCTCTCCGTTGCAATCATCACATACACCGGTCTTTTGGGGCGGAAATGCATACTGATTATAGATACGGTTGCATTTGCGGCACATAATTCTGGAAGTAAGCCTTTTGATCAGAAAATCATCACTGCCGTGAAGGTAAATGACAGCATCTAAAGGACGGTTAAGCTTTAAAAGCAACTCATCCAGCATTTTTGCCTGATTAAGTGTGCGGGGATAACCATCCAGAATCATTCCGTATTTTTTTTCATCTTTTTGCAGTACTTTGGCCACCATGGCAGTAATGATTTCATCAGATACCAGACCGCCATTCTCCATAATGCTTTGGGATTGTTTGCCCAATTCAGTTCCAGCTTTGACTTCCGCGCGGAGCATGTCGCCAGTAGATATATGCAAGAACGGCGCGCTTTCCTTCAGCATGGCTGAAAGAGTTCCTTTTCCTGCGCCAGGACCACCAAGTAATACCAAATTTGTTTTCTTAAACATTTTCTCCCATTGATTCCTTGTGTTTATCTTTTAAAAAAGACTCAAGTGCCATTACTGACATCTCAATCTGACTGCTGTCATTCATATCCTTGCATATGGCAACTTCACGTTCAAGTTCATTGTCACCGCGAATAACAACAAAACGACTGCCTGCACGATTAGCCGCACGCATTTGTGCTTTCATGCTTTTATCTTCGAATTCGACAATCACCGGCAAACCGCTACAGCGTAATGTCGCGGCCAATTCAATATTGGCTTCTCTAGCCGCATGCCCCATGGAAACCATGAAAATCGGCGGAAATACCGCTTCAGGCGGAGCGACACCAAGAGCCTGCTGAACCAGCAGCAATCGTTCCATTCCGGCGGCAAAACCTACTCCGCAGATTGGTTTACGCGCTTCAGGCAAAAAAAGCTCATAGCGACCGCCGGCGGCAATCGCGGCCTGCGCTCCCAATCCGGCGGTGTGGACGATTTCAAAAACAGTATGAACATAATAATCCAGACCGCGTACTAGAAAAGGATCTATTTCATAAGCAATACCCGCGCGGTCAAGCAAACTGCAAACCCGCGAAAAATAGTTGCGCGATTCTTCGGTATAATGGCTGACATAATCAGGAGCCTGCCGGACAATTTCACGACAACCGTCTTGTTTACAGTCGAGAATTCGCCAAATATTACGGCCCAGTCTGGCACGGCAATCCTGACACATGCCGTCAATTTTTGAACTAAAAAATTGGTTCAGCGCCGCTTCTGCCGGAGCGCGATCGGCAGCTATGCCGCGCGTATTGATCAATAATCTGAAACCGGTTATCCCCAAGGCATTTATGTACTGAACCAAGGCTGAAATTGTTTCGGCATCTGCTTCAGGTGAAACCGTACCGACATTCTCAACTCCGATCTGATGAAATTGACGTCGCCGACCGGCAGCGGGACGTTCGCCTCGAAACATCGGACCGCAATAGTAAACCCGTTTTTCATTGCCATTCATAACGTCGGTATTTAACAGGGCGCGCATTACGCCGGCAGTTCCTTCGGGACGCAGAGTCAAACTGCGTCCGCCGCGATCTTCAAAAGTATACATTTCTTTCTGCACTACTTCAGTTTCGTCACCGATACCGCGCTTAAAAACATCAGTAAATTCAAATATCGGAGTACGAAGTTCTCCGAAACCGTAAAGCGGAAAAATATTGAACGCCGTTTGCTCGAGACGTTGCCACCATGCGGCTTCTTCAGGAAAGATGTCAGCTGTACCTGGTGGCGGTGAAAAATTTGCCATTATCGCATTCCATACATTTGTTAAATACTACTGGGTCAAAAACATATCAAATAGAAATAAAATTGCGCCAAACGGAATACGTCAGGCGCAATAATAATATAAAAATTAGCCGGCAAGAAAAGACATAAATTAAACTATTTTTGACGGATTAAGTTTTTCAACGCGTTCTTTAAGCTCTTTGCCCGCGCGGAATCTGACCACAACCCGTTCTGGAATAACGACTTCGTTTTTGGGGCGGTTGGGGTTGCGTCCTTTGCGGCTTTTGCGAACTCTTACTTCAAAAACTCCGAAATTGCGCAATTCAATGGTGGAACCGGCAGCCAGATCATCAGCAATATAATCCAATGTTTTCTGAACTATTTCAGCTACATCATTCTGAACTAATCCTGATTCTTTGGATATTCTTAGCACCAAATCTCTTTTTGTCATCGTCTTTCTCCTGGTTGACCTATAAATATAAATTTCTATTCATTAATTATATCACTGGGGTATTAATTCAAATAACTTAACCCTTCAAAAAGATAAATTACCGCTCTCCGGTGAATATTGCAAGTGGTTTAAAGCGATAGTTTTGAAAAATTAGCTCCATGTTACTGAGTCATTATCAGTTGAAGTTTATGGTGTTACAGCTGGATATTTCCAATACTCCATAATAATTTTTTCCATCGCTATTCGCTGAAGTTTATGATCAGGTTTAAATACACTCCGATATGAAAAAAAACAGGATCCTCTGATTTCAGGATGCCTGGTATTATAACGTAATTGATCAGCCAGTTCAGAGGGATTGCGCCAACGCGCAGATTGGCCCGGCTGATATGCGGCATGACCAATATAAAGTTGAGTCTTGGTGCCGCGAATTGTTCCAGCCCACCAGTCGGCAAGCGCGGCATAAGGCGCAGCTTCGGTTTCAAAAGTCCAATATAGCTGTGGAACAATATAGTCAAGCCAGTTATTTCTAACCCACTTTCGAGTATCAGCATACTGAACAGAATATGATTGCAGACCCTGGGTCAGAGAACCGCCCGGATGGTCTTTCCGGTTTGCCCAAATACCGAAAGGACTGACGCCAAACTTCACATTTCGCGTCATCTGGCTATTATGACGGTTTATCATCCGGTGAGTATTCCAGATAATCATATCAACATTGTGGCGACGCCAGTCGGCGAGGCTCAATCGATTTTTGTTGTATTTTCTGAAAGTGAAAATATCTGCGTTTCCAATATCTTTGTACGGATAAAAATAATCATCAAAATGGATCGCGTCAACATCATAATTATCAAGAACTTCCTTAACTGTTTTCAATATGAATTTTTTGACTTCCGGTTCCCCGGGATTAAGCAAAAGCATATTATTCTTGCCGTCCCGCACACACAATACTAATTCAGGAAAACGCCGGGCAAAGTTCTTACTGCTAAGGGTTCTGAGGTATTCATCTTTGCTTAGTACAGTATCGCCGACTACCCGATATGGATTAAACCAGGCATGAAACTCCATTCCTCGCTTATGAGTTTCCAAAATCATAAAATGAAGCGGATCGAAGCCCGGAATGCCTGTTCCTTCCCGACCGGCAACAAAACGTGACCATGGATTAAGTTCAGAAGGGTAAAAAGCGTCATTGGAAGGACGGATCTGGAAAATCAGAGTATTGAAATTCGCAGCTTTTAAATTATCTGCCAAACGAATGAAATTGCGTTTAAAATCTACTGCTTTGGCATGGACAGGGAAATCAATATTACGGACAGTTGCAACCCAGATGCCACGCATTTCACGGCTGCTAGGTCGGTAATTTGATGGAATGACAACTTTTTTACCAGATAACTTTCCCGCGTAAGGAACATATTTCCCGGTCTGAGGATTCCGTAGATATTCATGACTCACTTGCCCCGGACAAGTTACGCCTATCAGCATCAAAAGTGCTTTCGCAATATGTTTTCGCATAATCATGAAGCAAAAGATAGCTGGGAAAACTTTTTTTTCAAATTCCCTGGCAGTGCTGGAAAAATCCCTCTTTTATGGTAAATTCTTGATTTATCATTATTTGAATATTATGGAGAACAATGCTATGTCAAAGCTTAAAATCCCGGCATCAGTCGGTGATGTCTGTGCCAAAGATTACCTTGAACCAGGTTATCTGCGCGATCTTCAGCTGTACCGTTTGAAAAATACGATTCAGCACTGTTACGACAATGTTCAAATATTTCGCCAGCGTATGGACAATCTAAAACTTAAACCGGGAGACATTAAAAAACTTGACGATATCTCAAAGCTTCCGTTTACGACTAAGTTTGATTTACGTGATAATTACCCATTCGGACTATGTGCAGTTCCGATGAACCAGATTGTCCGCCTCCATGCCTCCAGTGGAACAACCGGCAAGCCGATTGTAGTGGCCTATACCCAGCATGACCTTGATGTCTGGACTGAGTCAATGGCACGCAGCCTGAACGCATGCGGAGTAACCCAAGATGATATAGTTCAGGTTTCTTACGGCTACGGACTTTTTACCGGTGGGCTGGGAGCTCATTACGGCAGTGAATTTATCGGAGCGACAGTGGTTCCGACCTCAGTCGGCAATACCCAGCGTCAGCTTATGGTAATGCAGGATTTCGGAGTCACGGTTATATGTTGCACTCCAAGTTATTTCACTTATCTTATGGAAAAAGCCGCCGAATCCGGCATTAATCTGAAAGATACACCATTGCGGGTTGGAATTTTCGGGGCTGAACCATGGTCCGCGGAAATGCGCAAACACATTGAAAACGGCGCCGGAATTTCAGCACATGATATTTACGGATTGTCGGAAATATCCGGACCCGGAGTCTCAATCAATTGTGGACATGGCGAAGGTCTGCATATTTTTGAAGATAATTTTTACCCGGAAATTATTGATCCGGACACCGGGGAACCGTTGCCTGATGGACAGATCGGCGAACTGGTATTCACCACCATAAACAAATATGGTATGCCGATGATTCGTTACCGCACCCGGGACCTCAGCAGCCTGATAACCGAACGTTGCCCATGCGGACGGACAATCCGACGGATGCAACGCATATCAAGCCGTACCGACGATATGCTGATCATCCGCGGCGTCAATGTCTTTCCTTCCCAAATTGAATCCGCACTGCTCGCGGTGGAGGGGACACAGCCCCATTACAATATCATTCTGTTCACCGAACACGGTCTCGACCAAATTGAAGTTGCAGTAGAAGTTACCCAAGAATTATTTAATGACCAGGTAAGGGAAATGGAAAAACTCCAACATGCTATCGCCAGCTCAATTGAACATGTTATCGGACTGCGAGTTAGAGTTAAACTTGTCGCACCGCAGACCATCCAACGCAGCGAAGGCAAAGCACGCAGAGTAATTGATCGGCGCGAACGCTGAAGCAAACTTGCCTCTATGAATGTTTTTGGTAGCGGTGTACACATATCCTGAAAAAACAGTCGAGAATCTAAGTTTATGGTATGTCCTTGATTATTAAAGACTTCCTGCTCTTTGGTCGTAACCAATAAATGTAACTTTACTCTTTTGTCAAAAAAAAGCGCTACAGGTTGTTCAGCGAATTTTTGCATACTCAAACACGAATCGTATTTCAGTAGATAAAAAAACCTCGAGGCGATTGCCACGAGGTTTGAATATAAAGGGTGAAGCTTAATTTATTCAGCAGACGCTGGAGATTTCTCTGCTTCAGTGTTTTCAACTTCCGCATTAACCGGCATATCTTCTGTTTTTGAAGATTTAGCTGCCGAAACGGTTTTCTTTTTTACTTCGTCATTGTTGGTAAATTGAAGAATGCACATTTCAGCACCGTCTCCTTGACGAGTGCCAAGCAGCATGATTCTGGTATAACCGCCATTGCGTTCTGCAAAAGTCGGAGCTATTTCATCAAAAAGCTTTTTTACTGCATCTTTATCGCGAAGAAATGAAATTGCTTGGCGACGATGGTGCAAAGTTCCTTTTTTACCTAAAGTAACCATACGGTCTGCAAAGCGGCGAGCCTCTTTAGCTTTGACCATGGTTGTTCTGATGGAGCCGTTTTCAATCAGGCTGCTGATCATATTGGCCAGCATCGCTTTGCGATGAGCGCTGGTACGGCCGATTTTAAAAGTATGTACTCGGTGGCGCATTAGTTTCCTCCGTTACCTTCATTCTTGACCCGTTCGGCTTCTTTTTCAAGGGCAATAAGCATATTGTCGCTGAAGGTCATACCAAGAGACAAGTTTAGGGCATCAATTTTTTCTTTGATTTCATCAAGTGATTTTTTGCCGAAATTACGATATTTTAACATTCTGCTTTCGGTTTTTGTGGTCAATTCCCCAATAATATGAATGTTAGCGTTATTAAGGCAATTCATGGCGCGAACTGAAAGGTCAAGGACTTCTACACTTTGTGAAAGAACCTTGTATATCTTAATTTCTTCTTCAGTCAAAAGGGAAAGAGCATCTTTCTCGCAAGGCATACAACCCAGGAACGGTTGCAAATGGTCGCTGAGAATTGTAGCGGCTTTTTCCAACGCGTCATTGGGTGAAATTCTCCCGTCGGTCCAGATTTCCAATTCAAGGCTGTCCATTTCGGTTTCTTCGCCGACGCGCGCTGCGCCAACTTTATAGTTGACACGAACTACCGGGCTGAACAGGCAGTCAATCGGAATGGAACCGACTGCTTGATTGGCAGACAGCTGTTTTTCTGCAGGCAAATATCCTTTGCCGGTGACGATATCTATTTCAGCACGGAAAGGGATATCTTTGTCCAGTGTGCAGATTACTTGTTCTGGGTTGAGAATTTCAGCCGAACCATCAGTAATAATATCGCCGGCAGTAACCTGACCAGCTTTATCTTTTCTGATTTCCAACGTTTTACAGGCTTCTCCGAAAAGCACAAGCCGAACCTGTTTGAGATTGAGAACGATTTCAGTAACATCTTCCACAATATTAGGCAGGCTGGCAAATTCATGGTGTGCGCCATCAATGCGCACTGCGCATATCGCGGCACCTTCAAGAGATGAGAGCAAAACTCTACGTAAAGAGTTACCCAAAGTATGGCCAAAACCACTTTGATATGGCGCTGCCGTAAATTTGGCATACCGGTTGGTAGCAGTCTCTTCATCCACGAGAATGGAGTGAGGCATCGGAAAATTTGATGCAACAGTCATTTTATTCCTCCAAAATCTTTGAAATATTTAATAATCTTTTTTGGGATTGCCTGAACCTTACGAGCGGCGACGTTTAGGCGGACGACAACCGTTATGTGGAATTGGTGTCGTGTCTTTTATGGCAATGACTTCCATTCCAGTCGAAGCGATGCCACGAACAGCGGACTCACGTCCTGCGCCTGGTCCTTTTATGCGCACTTCAACTTCTTTCATGCCGAGAGCTTGTGCTTTCTTGGCCGCGTCAACAGCAATTACCTGTGCAGCGTAAGCGGTACTTTTACGAGACCCCTTAAAGCCGTTCTTACCGCCAGTTGACCAGCATAAAGTATTGCCATGAAAATCGGTGAATGTAACTTTGGTGTTGTTGAATGTGGCACTGACAAAAGCAATGCCGGCGGGGACAGAACGTCCACCTTTACGGCGAACAACTTCTTTTACTTCAGAAGTACTATCCACCGGAGTAGCATCCGCAGAAGCAACTTCTTCAGTTTTAATATCTTTAATTTCTTCAGCCATGTTATTTTGACCTTTTTACTGATTTCTGTTTATGAACACAATTCAACATCAGTTGCTGGCAGCCAGACGACGTTGAGTTTTGTCACGGATAGCGCCAACAGTAAGTTTGCGACCCTTGCGAGTTCTTGCGTTGGTTTTGGTTCTTTGACCGCGACAGGGAAGTTTCTTTTTATGACGCATACCGCGGTATGAGCCGTTCGACATCAAGCGGCGAATGTCATTTGCCAGCATGCGGCGAAGATCACCCTCAACTACTATGTCGTTTTGAAGAATGTTGACAATGGCACCGATCTGATCCGGAGTCAGTTTATCAGCTCGTAAATCAGCCGGAATATCTAATTTTGTAATGATTTCCAGTGCTTTAGCGGGTCCAATGCCGTAAATGTACTGCAATGCAAATTCGACTCGCTTATTTCCTGGAATTTCTACACCTATGATACGTGGCATTTTTTGAAATCCTTATCCTGTTAACCTTGTCTTTGTTTATGACGGGCATTGCGTGAACATACGATCCGCAAGGTTCCGTTGCGTTTGATAACCTGGCAGTATTCGCATCTGCGCTTAACCGATGCTCTAACTTTCATATTTCCAATCTCCTGGTTTTTCTTTTTGTCTGTCGGACATAAATTCATAAAAACGACCATGAATTAATAACACAGAATTTATGTACAAACCGGATATTCTGACCTTAACTTGTGGCAGCGGTGTGGAAGTAGATGCCTTGTCAAGATACAAGAAAACATAATTTAAAGCGTTTATGTTGATTATCAAGCATAAATTAAAAAAAATTCGTTTTTTTAGTCCTGTGTTAACTTTTTTAGTTCTATGCCTGATGTTTTTATCTCAGGTTGATGAGAAATTCAATATATTGTTGCTGCAAGTGGGCAAAGTGCCTATGATAACCAATTAGGACAGCCTTTTGAGTTCAATCCGTGAAAGATGAGTAAGGAGCCAGTTGCAAAACTTCGCGCGGCCACGGGAAATTTTGCAATTGGCTCTAAGGCATATAATTTCAGCTGGTGGCATTATTTTCAAAATAAATATCTTTTTTATTCAGTTTGTAAATCGAAATTGCTGTATAAAATTAAGTGTTCTATGTTTTAATTGCGGAGAATGTTAATGGGTTTTGAAGAATTTTTTAACCGTGGCGGCAAGCGTGCTGCAATTTTTATGAGCGGTAGCGGCGATAATGCAAGAAAGTTGTTGGAAACACGTTCCGGCGCATGGAAAGCTGAAGCGCTGGTTACTGATTATCCTGAAAACAGCAAGGCTGCTGATATTGCGGAACAGTTCAAAATTCCGCTGGTAAGCGTACCGATTCGCAACTTTTATGCTACTCATGGATTAAAATCAATATCGCTGGCAACTGCCGAAGGACGAGGAGTTCGGGATTTGTGGACTGCTGAAATTCGCAACAAATTGATGCCTTTTCAAATTGATTTAGGAATTCTTGCTGGTTTTGTTTCGCTCTGCAACATTGCATCTGATTTTCCATGTTTAAATATTCATCCTGGAGATTTGACGTATGAAGTTGATGGAAGGCGTTACTTGACTGGACTGCATACTATTCCGGTGGAACGTGCTCTACTGGCTGGATTGCCGTATTTGAGAAGCAGTGTTATTGCGATTATGCCATATTATTCAGAAGCTGATATCGATGCTGGTCCGATCCTTGGTGTTTCCTCTCCGGTTCCAGTGGATAACGGAGGTCTGTCACTTAAAGAATTGCGCAGTATAGCAGAGAAAAGACCTACGCGCAAACCGGTTGGCGGGTGGGGGGATATTTTGGAAAAACTGGCATTAAAACATCAGTCTCGTCTTAAATTCGAAGGTGATTTAAAAGTTTATTCACGTGTTGTTGATGATTATGCCAATGGTAGATTCAAAATACACAATGGTAGGCTTTATTATGAAGGGAGCCCCGTGAAAACTGTCGAATATTCACCTGATGGAACTGTTTTGATCCCATGAAAAAAAAGCGAAAAATTTTCATTATATCAATGGTTACAGGCATTTTTTTACTGGCAGGATATTTAATTCTGAGCAGTGTTGTCATGCCGCGATATTATCAGTCGATGATTCCTCCCGAAATTAAAGGCCGCGTAGCCAGAGCGTGGTTATTCAGTGCCGAACTCCGAAACGCCTCATTTGCGGGGTTGGAGGCAGAAAAAATTATTTTACGGTTTGCGCCTGGCACTTCACGCTTGCGCCTTATTATTCTTGATGGAGTACGATTGGAGGCCAATTGGGATAGCAGTAAAGTCAGTGTCAACCGCAATTATCCGGAAAGTTTTTTGTCAAAATTAAAAATACTTGGAGATCTGCCTATAATCAAAATTTTCAATGGTGAATGCAACATGAAGTTTTTTGGTCGTCCGATAGAATTACCGCGGTTTTCGCTTTTGCTGAACTCGCAAAAAAACGGCGATATTTCCGGAAAAATTCAATTGCTGGATTCCTCGACAAAAATATTTTTGAAATTCAATCAGGATGCCGAGTCCGGCATTTTGAAGTTGGCTCCAGACGGGGATATAAGACTTGATGATTTATGGAAATTGGCGGTAGAAAGCGGTTTGATGACCTACTCAGTACCAGACCTGTTACTGGATGGGAGCATTAATCTGAGTGGTGAAATATTCTTGGATATCAAGCAGCAAAAAATAATTTCATCGTCATTAAAAGGCGTTTTTAGTAATGCTGAAATAACCGCTGGAAATTTTGAGGTCAGGCAGGTTATTCCGGCCAAGGTGATTTTGAAAGGTTCGACAAATCAACTTCAGATTGATGTTGAAAATCTTCAACTGGTCAAGCCCGCACCATTATTGCTGAAGAAGTTTGCGGTAAAATTTAATGAACAGCCATCTGCGGCAGCAGTCGTATCCGGAGTATTGAATTTTGCGCCGAAACGACACGAATGGCTGAAATATTCCGGCATAAGTTTATTTTCAGAAGATTCTCCGGACGTTAAATTTCATGGTAGCTGGAATCTTAAAAACAAGGTGTGGGGTATTTGGAGTGAATCTGATGGAACTCCTTGTGAATATGTGCTGAGTTATAATGGAACAACGATTAATAGTGTGTTGTCCAAACTGGAATTCCGTGCCAGTGGAACAGGAATTGATATTAGCGAAATGAATTTATTGTCTAATGCTGGGAAGATTATGATGTTTTCCGAAAATAAGCACGCTGTTTTTAAAGATATTGGGCTGTCGGTTAAATATCATCCGGGTAGTATTTTAGAAGGACAGATAAACATCCGTGATGGCAACTTTAACCAATTTCAAATGCGTAATATTGATGTCAAATTTTCCGGTTTACTGCCGCATTTGGATGTCGCGGTCATGGCTGAAAGTGCAGCAGTGCCATTTGAGAATAAAATTATCAACTTATATAAACCTTCATTAGAAATACAAGGTGACGCAGAGCTTGGAACATTTAAAAATATTACAGTTAAAGCCAGGTTACCCAGGGTTTATGCAGAATCAATGGAATTTTCCCAAGTTGTCGCTGAAACTTCATTGGATAATGGTATTGCGCAAGGAATTGTGAATTTTAAAGACGGTACGTTAAAGCTTTCAGGAACAAAATGGTTTGCATCACAAGGGAAAATTTCCTTTAGAAACCAAAATTTCAGTTTGGACACTGCGGAAATATGGTGCTTGGGTGAAAAAATCAACAGTAAATTTGATATGGTCAAGATTAATGCCGCCAAATCTGATATAAAATGGAAAGTAGACTTGAATGCCACTGAAAGCAATTCGACGCTGGCTGGACTAATTCTTAATTCAGGTTCTCTTAATTACATTGTTGAGACCGATTATCTGACTTCGGGGTCTGATTACCGTCTGCAAGCATTTAAAGCGAATAAACTTAAAGTAGATTCAAAAACATTTGAAGCAACACTGCCAAAACTATCATTGGATAGTCTCGGGTTTAGATTCAGTGATGCTATTGTGGATATTGGAGCGTTTCGTTTACGGGATGTAAATTTAGACCAGCCGTGGAATAAAACTGGCTCTTTATCTGCCGGAAAGTTGCTGTTGAACAATCAAATGCAGGGAAAATTGAAAGCAGTTACTGCATTTGATAGCTCAAATTCATCTCTCAAAATCGATGGCAAACAAATGATCTCGGCGTTTGGGAGTTCAGAACTGATTTATAATGCAAAAATTGTTTGTTCTGGTATAGATGCGGGTTTTCAGATACCGGCATTGAATGTTGACAAAAATATTAATATTGGTTTCCTCAATCCGGCATGGGATGAGGTTATGTTTTCAGGATCTGGCGTAATTTCCGGTAATGTCAAAGTTACTCCTGCACAATATCTATCGACCGGGGCTGTTTATTTTCAGGATGCAGCGTTTATCGGGCAGGGGTGGGGCATTAGTTCTTTGCGCGGAGATATTGAGTTCACGGATTGGTTGGGCATGGTTACCAAGCCGCATCAAAAGCTTAGTTTCGGCAATATGATCATTGACGGACTGGATTTAAATCATGGTCAAATAATTTTTCATGCTTTGGGTAATAATGATTTTCTTCTGGAGCACGCGGCGTTCAATTGTTTTGGTGGCAGTCTCAGTTCAACTGCACCGGTAAAGCTTAACTTTGCCGATGAGCGGAAGGGTATTGATTTTTTTGCGGAAAATCTTAATACTGCAACATTGTTGCGCCGTTTAGGTATTCCTGTCGCAACCGGTAATTCTCAGGTCAGCGGACGTCTTCCCTTAAGGTTCAAGGCCGGTCAGGTTTATCCTGAAAATGCAGTTTTAAATTCGTCTGATGGCAACATTCAACTCAGTGGGCTGGAGAAATTCAACGCCGGTGCTTCTCGGGAAATGCTGGAAAGCGGACAACTGCCCTTTATACAGGCGGTATTAGCTAATTTTCTTTACCGTGATCTGAAAATTATGGCTAATGGAAATATCATTAAAATTGAAGCATCAGGTCGTCCAGCAACTAAAGTTCCATTTCGGTGGAATGCCGCAAATGGACATTTTGTCAAAACTAACATTAGTGACGGTATTGACGGAGAGCTTCAGCTTGAAACCGAAATTAATACTGGCAATCTCTAAGCAGTTGCTCATTTAGAGGCTATTTACCGCCGTGAATCATTTTCATTTGTTCAATACTTATTAAGAGATAACGAGGCAAGTGAAAAAATGTCTTCCATTTGCCGCCTTTGAGGCTATGGGTCGGTTCGCCGCGTCGATTGAGATAGCCATACCATTCGCCATATTCCAAATCTCGGAAATTTTGCCATGACCATTGGTCAGTATCTGAAAAATATTTTAAAAATTTGGGGTCTCCGGTCAATCGATGCGCAAATAATGCGGCAATCATGGCTTCATTGTGGGGCCACCATAGTTTCATATCCCAGTGCAGTTCCATTGGCGGTTTGTTCAAGACATCCATAAAATAATAAATACCACCAAATTTCCGATCAGTACCAAATTTGAAAAGAGCATCAGTGATTTCAGCGGCTTTCATACATAATGCCAAATCATGTTTCTTTTCGGCGTACTGCATGATGAACCACATCGATTCCAGCCCGTGCCCGGGATTAATCATTCGACCATCGCAGGAATTCAAATCAAAACTTCCATCCGGATTGACATTTTCGAATATGATTTGAAACTCAGGATTCCAGAATTTTTCCATAACGGTAACTACCGCATTTTGGGCGTCATTGTCATATTCTTCAGTTCCGAGATTTTCACTCATTACATTACAAAGGTTGGCAAGAATCATGAAGTGCCCGAGCGAAAGGCGTTTCGCTCTTCCCGGCATGGCCTTGTCCCAGCGTCCCTTAGGATGGTCCAAACGCCTTATATAAGAGCGCATCGCAGAATCGGCTTCCATTCGGAATTGTTCTGCTCCGGTAGCTTTATACATTGCAGCGGCTCCCATCGCGGCAAAACAGTCTGAAAAGATGTTTGACGGTGCCGATGAAGGTTCACCACGTCGGTTCAAAGAGAAGTAATAACTGCCATCTGATGATTTGCCATTTTTTACCAGAAAATCAAAACCTCTCCTGGCAATATCCAACCATTGCGGTTTACTGTATTCGCTCATATATAAAGTCGCGAACATATAGACGATTCTCCACTGCATCCACATGTATTTTTCGCTGTCAAAGACTGAGCCGTCGCGATCCAGACAGGTGAAATAACCCCCGTACTCTTGATCTTCGCAGTTGTCTTCCCAGAACGGGACGGTGTGTTCAAGCAGCTCTTTTTCGTAACGGGTAATCGTTGAGTTGATATCCATAATATTATTCCTGATTATATTTTGAACATAAAATCAAAAAATTTAATTCAATTGGAGAAGCTTTGCAAGCGGAGATGTTATCGGGCAACCAGAAAAAAGCTTATGATTTGTCGGAATACCATTCCGGAGTGATGCCAAGTCGGCCGATTTTGTAGTGGATAACCCTGGGCGAAAGCTTAAGATCTCTGGCTGCCGCTGACATGTTGCCGTTGTTGCGCTTAAGAGCTTCGACAATTAACTCCCGTTCATATGAATCAACCAGTGTAGTGAAAGATGCATTGCCGTTTTCAGGAAGCAGTGCCGAACCGGATTCCTTTCCGGTCTGTAGCGATGCCGGCAGATTATAACTGTGTATGCAATCGTCGCTGGCGGTTAAAACAGCCCGCTCGATGCAGTTTTCCAGTTCTCTGACGTTGCCCGGCCAATGGTAACTCATCAGCATGTTGATCGCAGGTGTTGATAGTCTGGTTACTTTCTTGTTGTAACGCAAGTTGTGTTTTTCGATGAAATGTTCAGATAATAAAATGATATCGCAACGGCGTTTGCAGAGATCAGGCATGGAAATTGGAAAGATATTCAAACGATAATAAAGGTCTTCGCGGAATTTCCCCTGAACCATGAGTTCCTCCAGATTGCGGCTGGTTGCAGCAAGAAAACGGACATTGGAGCGTAATTCCTTGCTGCTGCCGACACGCGAAAAGGTTCGTTCCTGGACGAAGCGCAGTAGCTTTACCTGGGTTGAAGGACTGAGATCTCCAATTTCGTCTAGAAACAGGGTTCCGCCGTCTGCGGCTTCAGCTCTGCCGATACGACGTTCCACTGCTCCGGTAAATGCGCCTTTTTCATGTCCAAACAGTTCGCTTTCAACCAAGTTTTCCGGCAATGCTGCACAATTAAGAGTGATAAACGGTTTGTCGGCGCGGTTGCTTAATTTGACGATGGCGCGGGCAACCAGCTCTTTGCCGGTGCCGGAACTGCCTCGGATCAAAACAGTGGCATCACTCGGAGCAACTTGACGAATTAATTCGTAAATGCCGCGCATTGTGCGACAGTTGCCAACGAGTTCGCCGGGATTGCCGGTCAACATTTCCCGCAACTGGCGGTTTTCTTCAAGCAGCACTTCATGCTCTTGAATATGTTCGAGCATTGCTGCTACCGCCTCTGCGGTAATATTACCGATAATTTCCAGGAATTTCATGTCAAGAGCGAGATCTGTTTTCGGGGTTACTATCCGGTCAATACTCAGGGTGCCGATAATACGTTCCATGTGAATAATCGGTACGCAGATGAATGCGACCTGTTCTTTGGCGTTTCGTGCCCCGGTACGGTTAAGAAAACGTTTGTCTTTTGAAATGTCCGGAATCAGGAGCGGTTTGCCGGTATCTGCGACATGACCGGTGACCCCTTCGCCGAGCATATAACGGCCGCGTTTTTTTGCAGTGGCTTCGATGCCGTGCGAAGCTTCGATGGTTAAAGTATTGCCGTGGAGCAATGTAAAAGTGCCGCGCAGCATGCCGATACGTTGGCTGAGTACTTCAAGAATTTTATTCAGCAGTGTTTCGACATCACGTTCGTGGACGATGGCAGAACTGATTTCCCGAAGTACTGCGATTTCTAATTCTATGTGTTCATTCATGGTATCCTGTCAATTTTCAGTTCACGAATTCTGGATACGGCTTCAATCGCGTGAGCCCTGTTGCCGAAAGCGGTTAATCGAAAAAACCCTTCACCACATGACCCGAAACCGATTCCCGGCGTACCGACCACCCGACATGACTCAAGTAATTTAGTCGAAAAATTCATTGAATCAAGTCCTTCAGGCAGTTCCCACCAGATATAAGGCGCATTTTCTCCGCCGTGAACTTTAAAACCGGCATTACGCAGTCCGTTGCGAATAATCGCAGCGTTTTCCATGTAATAATCAATCAGCGCCGTTGTTTCGCGACGGCCTGTGTCGGAATATACCGCTTCGGCTGCTCGCTGAATAATATATGAAACTCCGTTGAACTTTGTACAATGGCGTCGATTCCACATAGCGTTTAACGTGCCGGCGGCCTCGGGAACTACGGTGAATGCGCAACGTAAACCGGTAAAGCCGGCAGTTTTTGAGAAAGATTTGAATTCAATGGCAACTTCTTCGGCACCCGGTATTTCATAAATGCTGCCAGGTAATTCGGGATCACGGATATATGCGCTGTAGGCACTGTCATATAAAATCATTGCATGTTTCTCATGAGCCCAGTTGACCCAGCGTGTCAAGTCGTTACGGGTTAAGGTCTTCCCGGTAGGGTTATTGGGAGAGCAAAGATAAACAATATCCACCGGTTTTTGCGGCAGTTCCGGGACAAAATCATTTTCACGAGTGCAAGGCAGCAGAATAATTTTGCGTCCTGCCATGATATTGCTGTCGCGATAAACCGGATAAACCGGGTCGCAGATTGCCGCTGTACACGAAGTGGAGAATATTTCCTGAATATTGGCGACATCGCATTTGGAACCGTCGCTGACAAATATTTCATTACGTTTGATTTTGATGCCACGGGATTCGTATTCATGCCGGATTATGGAATCAATTAAAAAGTCATAACCTTGTTCAGGACCATAGCCGCGAAATGAAGACGCTGACCCCATTTCGTCGACTGCCCGATGCATGGCCTCAATAACTGCCGGAGTCAAGGGTAAGGTGACATCCCCAATACCAAGCTTTATGATGTCAGCATCTGGGTTCAAGCGTTGAAACTCAGCGGTTTTTCTTTTCATTTCAGCAAAAAGATAATTTCCTCCTAATTCCGAATAATGTTCATTAATTTTCATGATTCCTCTGTTGTTTTGGTGATGTAAAATTTTCCGTAATTATCAATTTATATTGATTTCTCCTTGAAAAACTTCAACGGCAGGACCGGTCATGTAAACATGATTATCGTTTTCACTGTATTCGATCTGAAGTTCACCGCCATCCAGCAGAACACTGACATTACGCCCGGTA
>Ga0265294_10003623_pt1 | contig 19669 bp, 19 predicted proteins | sample MunlanPumphouse3_FD_192504 | JGI IMG/M metagenome (GOLD analysis project Ga0265294, IMG submission 192504) | Groundwater microbial communities from a municipal landfill in Southern Ontario, Canada - Pumphouse #3 | ecosystem: Environmental > Aquatic > Deep subsurface > Groundwater | place...
ACCTTGCATAAGATATTGCAATCGTTTTTCATTGGGTCGTCGAATCTCTTTTTTAATAAAATCCAAATCGCCTTCAATTGGGTCAAAACCACATAAGCCCGTTTCAAGTGAACAAAGTGCTTTTTGAATGGATTCATTAAATGTTCTACCCATTGCCATAACTTCACCCACAGATTTCATAGCTGTAGTTAAAGTTGAATCCGCTTTTGGGAATTTTTCAAAAGTAAATCGTGGAATTTTTGTAACGATATAGTCAATTACAGGTTCAAAAGAAGCCGCAGTTCCAGTAATATCATTTGTAATTTCATCCAGTGTAAACCCAACTGCTAAAAGTGTTGCAACTTTTGCAATAGGATACCCCGTTGCTTTTGATGCTAACGCAGAACTTCGTGAAACTCGTGGATTCATCTCAATAACAATCATTCGCCCTGTTTTTGGACAAATAGAGAATTGTACATTTGAACCACCCGTATCCACTCCAACTTCTCGCAAAATTGCAAAAGAAGCATTTCTCATATCTTGATACTCTTTATCCGTAGCAGTTAAAGCAGGAGCAATAGTTATAGAATCGCCCGTATGTACGCCCATAGGGTCAAGGTTTTCAATAGAACATACAATAATACAGTTATCTTTATTATCTCTAATAACCTCCATTTCGTACTCTTTCCAACCCAGCATTGATTCCATAATCTCTATTTCATTAATAGGACTGGCTTCAATTCCAGCTTCTGCTAAAAGCTTAAACTCTTCCATATTGTAAGCCACGCCAGAACCACCACCTGCTAGTGTAAAAGAAGCTCGGCTAATTACTGGAAAACCTATCTCTTTAGCTAGAATCATAGCTTCTTCAACCGTATACGCATTGGCACTTCTAGGTAAGTCCATACCAATTTTAATCATTGCTTCATTAAAAAGGTGTCGGTCTTCTCCTTTTTTAATAGCTTCAGGTTTTGCTCCTAAAAAGTGAATTCCTTCAAGCATTCCTTTGTCGTACATAGAAGTAGCAACATTAAGCGCTGTTTGCCCACCCATAGTAGGTAAAATAGCATCAATCTTCTCTTTTTTAATAATTTCTGCAATCACTTCTTCCGTAATTGGTTCAATATATGTTCTGTCTGCAAACTCTGGGTCTGTCATAATGGTTGCCGGATTTGAATTAATCAATATTACGCGGTATCCCAACTCTTTTAGCGTTTTCGTAGCTTGAGTTCCTGAATAGTCAAATTCACACGCTTGACCAATAATAATTGGACCTGAACCGATAAGTAAAATAGTTTTTATGTCTTCTCTTTTTGGCATTAAAGTTCCCTATAAGTTTTTTAAAAATTTGGTTATTTTAGCTAAGAAGTGCTTAAATTTTAGTTATATAAAGGGCTTTATAAGCCAAGGAGATAAAAAAGTTTAGAATGTTTTAAAATTGAAAACAATAAGGCTTTAAGCACCTTATTGTTTAGGAAGTCCAAATTTTTGAGTGTTTAATTCGCCCTCTTCATTAAATGAAAGATAGTATAAAATATCTTTTTTAACGCTCAAACCGGTTAAATATCGAATTGCCAAATTCGCTTGAAAAGAAGCAATAAACATCACAATAGGACACGCAATTCCATTGGGTTTTCTGTCGTTTATTTTAAAAACAGCTTCATAAGAAGCCTCTTCAAAAAAACAAACTTGCCCGTGAAACTCTTCAACGCTTCCATAAATCCAAGCTTTTTTATTTTTCATGCAATACGCATTAATAGCTGCTCTTGTTGGCAAGTTATCTGTAGCATCAATTATTAAATCAAACTCCAAATTTCTAGCTGCAAACTCATCAAAACTTTCAGTATATGCAGTTATTTTAGTAAAAGGACAACGAGAAAGCATAAGTTCTTTTAAAACATCTGCTTTATACTTGCCATCATCCCCTACTTTAAAGCCAATTTGTCGGTGAATATTATGAACTCCCACTTCGTCAAAATCCACAAGTGCAAACTCACCAATACCAGAAGCCCCCAAAGCAATGCCCAAAGAACACCCCAATCCACCACTTCCAATAATAGCAATTTTTTTACCTTGTAAAGAGTCTTGTGTCTCTTGCCCCCAAAGTTTTATTTGCCGATTAAAAAATTCATTTGCTTCTATCATAGTTAATCCTAAGTATTTAAGTAGAGTATATTTTCTTCTCTTGTAGTGCAATAATAGCAGATTTTCTTTAAAGTTCTTTGACACTTGTCAAATAAAACACAACTGTTTTAGTTGGGTTTAATTTCAGTTATTTTTTTCCATCTCTAAAAGGAGTTTGTCAAAATCGCTTAAATACTCTCTGTCTTGTATCACTCTGTATTTTTCATATTCGGTTTGGGCTTTAATTTTTGCTTCAAGAGATGAAATTTGACCATTATCTAAAAGTATTGGATAATCAGACAATGCTAAAAACTTGTCTAAAAAGACAATCCAATCTTTCATATTCATTACTATGCCTTGCATAGCTCTATTTTCTGCCAAATCTAAATATGCCGATACTACTCTTTTGAGTTGTTCAATATGCTCTTCATTTAGATAGTTTTTTGCTATGGTTACATCTGCTTTGAGTATCTTTCCCTTTGGTGCATTTTTCCAACTCTTTAAGCCCATAAAAATCTTTTGAGCATCTGCTTGACTATAAATAATTTCTGCTGCTGTTTTGCCAGTAATTGCCCAGTGCATTTTGTTTTGTACCGTTGCATAAAACTCTTTTGTAAGGGAAGCATTCTTATCATAATCAGCACTAAGTGCATAAATATCTGTGATTTTTTGATAAAATCTTCTCTCGCTTAGTCGTATCTCACGAATGCGGTCTAACTGCTCATCAAAATAATCTTTGCCAAAATGGTGAACACTTTTAAGTCTTTCATCATCCATAGTAAAACCTTTAACAATATACTCTTCAAGTATGTTTGTTGCCCACTTTCTAAACTGCGTGGCTCTGTGAGAATTTACTCTGTACCCTACTGCTGTAATTACTTTTAGATTATAATACTTGCTTTTTCGTTTTACTTCTCTTGAACCCTCTTTTTGAACTTGTAAGAATTCCTTACAAGTTGCATTTTCATCTTGTTCTTGCTCATTATAAATATTTTTTAAGTGTAAAGTGATATTTTGCGGTGTGGTTTCAAATAGCTCCGCCATTTTTTTTTGAGTAAGCCATAAACTCTCTTCATGAAAAAAGACATCAATATTTATTTTTGAATTATCTATTTTAAAAATAACAAAATTTGAGATTTTTTCTATTGAATTTTTTATAAGTTTATCCATTTTTAATTACTCCATTTTTACCAAAGTTTTCAAAGTATGGGTCATACATCTCTTTGTAAAAATCAATATAATTTATAGTTGCTTGAGGATTAATATCATAATAATACCTACAAAGTTTACGGTACAAATAAAGTATATCTTCATCAAAACATAAGTCAAGTAGCCTATCAAGTGTATTTTCTATATATTTTTCATCTTTACAGTTTGATACAATAATATTATCAACTATATTAGAGGATAAAGGTAAACTCTCTTTTGTTAAAGATTTGAGCTCTTTTAGAATAGTTTCAATCTCATTTGGTACTTTTTTATTTTTCATTTAATTATTTCACTTTATTTCTTTACTTAAATATTCTAAAATATATTTAAGATATTAATCTCTCTATCTGATAACCACTTATTGTAGTATTTTCATGTATAGTATAATATTTAAAAAATCAGTTTACTAAAACTTTATAATAAGTAGGTTTAAACAAATAGTTACTTTTATAAGAGAGAAATAAAAACATTTTTATACATTTTCATCACTTTATCTTCTTTTGATTTTCTAAGATTTTTTTTGCATTTTGACTTGTAACAATTTTTTTACCTGTTTTTAATTCAAGTGCTTCTTTTGTTACTTTAAACATTGCCACCTTGAAAAGTTGCTCTGTTGTGGCTACATCTGTAAGCCTCATTTTTCCATCGGGAGCTTTCATTTTCAACTGCCCGATTTTTTCGGACAATTCACTTCCCTCTTTTTGTAACTTTGCTTTTAAATCACTCCAATATTTTCTAGGTCTGTCACTTTTGGTTAATACTTCAACCACATCAATTTTCTAAAACTTTTATTTAATACAATTCAATCATAATACACCCTCTTCTTTCAAACTCAAAAACCCCTCTTGTGTAAAAATAATATGGTCTAAAAGCTCAATACCTAAAATTTTGCCTGACTCTTTTAATCTTTGTGTTACATTAATATCTTCACTGCTTGGCTTTAAAATACCGCTTGGATGGTTGTGAGCCACAATAATACTTGCACACCTTTTTTCAACTGCGTAGGCAAAAACTTCTCTTGGGTGAACTAAACTTTGATTGAGTGTACCAATAGTAATAATTTTTGTTTCAAGCAAATAGTTTGCTCCATCTAAATAAAGCGTTAAAAAGTACTCTTGTTGTTTTTTGTAGTAAGGTTTTAGTTCATTATAAACATCTTGGGAACTGCTTATTTTAACACTTTTCTTTAGTTTCAAATAGCGTTTTGAAAGCTCAATAGCACTTAAAATTTGCGAAGCTTTGGCTTTACCTAAACCGTGGATTTGTAGCAACTTTTCTAAGCTTAGTGTTTCAAACTCTTTGTCTAAAAGCGTTATTATCTCTTTTGAAAGCTGCGTAACATCTTTGCCTTGAACACCTGTACCTAAAACAATAGCCATAAGTTCGTAGTTTTTTAGACAATCAATTCCATTTTTTAGTAGTTTTTCACGGGGTTTATCTATAGTGTGTAGTTCGTTTATAGTTTTCATAAGAGTTCTCCTTAATTAAAACAGAACTCTAACAAAAAAAAGAGTTAGAAGTTAAAAGTATGGTACATTGTCATGGTTTTAACTTATTCAGTTAATTCAAGGCTTTTTAATCTCTTCAAACTACAATTTTGCATTCTCTTGCAGTTTTTGGGCTTCTTTCAATATAGAGTAATACTTATTATCAATTGTTACGATAGTTGGTAAATGTTTTAACTTTATTTGAAATTTTTAGTGGATGTAGTTAGCTATATCGTTTAACAAAACCTCATTACGTTCATTTTGGTATTGTTTAGGTATAATCCCTACTTTTTAAAGAGGACAACTTATGACAAATTCAATCAAAATATTTAATGCATGTGAAAATAACTTAAAGAATATTAATCTAGAAATCCCTAAAAACAAACTCATTGTTTTTACAGGGCTTAGTGGAAGTGGAAAATCGACTTTGGCATTTGGTACGCTGTATGCGGAAGGACAAAGACGATATATTGAGTCACTTTCTTCTTATGCTCGGCAATTTTTAGACAAAATTGGAAAGCCTGATGTTGAACGTATTGAAGGCTTAACTCCTGCAATTGCAATTGACCAAAAAACAACTTCTAAAAACCCTCGTTCAACGGTGGGTACTATTACTGAAGTATATGATTATTTACGGCTTCTGTATGCTCGAATTGGGAAGCAACACTGTCATCAGTGTGGAAAACCTATTTCACATATGAGTTCAAGTGATGTTATTACGCAGGTGTTGAATTTGCCAAAAGAGTCTAAAATTGTAATCTTATCTCCTATTATTAACCGTAAAAAAGGAAGCTTTGCTGATTTACTTGAAAGCTTACGAGGAAAAGGGTATGTTCGTGCCATGATTGATGGCGTGATGGTAAGACTTGATGAAGACATTGAATTAGCTAAAACTCAAATGCACACTATTAAAGTGGTTATTGACCGTGTGGTAGTAAATGAAGAAAATCAACAACGAATTGCTCAAGATGTTGAAAAAGGGCTAAAAGAGAGCTTTGGTGAACTTGAAATTGAAGTCTTAAACCATGAAGAAGTAGGTTTAAGTGAAAAACACATTCACTACAGTGAACATATGGCGTGTTTTGATTGTAAAATCTCTTTTGAACCACTTGAACCTTTGAGTTTTTCGTTTAACTCTCCTAAAGGTGCTTGTCCTTCTTGCGATGGTTTGGGCATTCGTTTTACTTTAGATATGAAAAAAATAATCAACGAAGAACTAAGTATTGAAGAGGGTGCGGTTAAAATTATTTATGGTTTTAATAAAGGATACTACTTTATTATGTTGAAAGCATTTTGTGCAGCAGCCAATATTGACACCCATAAAAAATTTGGCGACTTAGAAGAACATGAACAAAAAGCTATTTTACATGGAGGAATTGAAGAAGCTCATTTTACTTGGAAACGGCATAAACTAGTACGAAAATGGGAAGGGATAATTAAAATTGCCTACGATATGATTAAAGAAGAGAAAGATTTAGCCGATTACATGACTGAAAAAACTTGTGACGATTGTAAGGGTAACCGCTTAAAACCTGCTTCACAAGCCGTTAAAGTAGCACAAAAAACTATTGCTGAAATTATTTCAATGCCTATTGAAATTAGTCATGATTTTTTTCAAAACGAAGAGAATTTTAACTACTTAAGTGAACAGTTTAAAATGATTGCAACACCAATTTTAAAAGAGATTAAAGAGCGAGTCTTTTTCTTATTCGATGTAGGATTAGGTTATATTACACTTGGTCGAGATGCCAGAACCATAAGTGGGGGAGAAGCGCAAAGAATACGAGTGGCTTCACAAATTGGTTCAGGGCTAACGGGAGTTATGTATGTTTTAGATGAGCCATCAATTGGTCTGCATGAGCGTGACACCAATAAACTTATTAAAACTCTTCGAGCATTACAAGAAAAAGGCAATACCGTTATTGTCGTTGAACACGACAAAGAGACTATACAAGCTGCTGATTTTATTGTAGATATTGGTCCCAATGCTGGGAAATTTGGGGGTGAAATTGTTTTTGCAGGTACGCTAGATAAGATGAAAAAAGCCAAAACGCTTACCGCACAATATGTTACTAATAAAAAGAAAATAGATTATTACTATGCACGACCTCAAGAAGAGTTTATTGAAATTAAAGATGTAACGCTTAATAATATTATAGATTTAAGTGTTCAAATTCCTCTGAAAAACTTGTGTGTTATTACGGGAGTAAGTGGAAGTGGTAAAAGTTCACTTATTTTACAAACCCTACTTCCTGTTGCAAAAGAGCTTCTCAACCATGCTAGAAAAGTTAAAAAAATAGATGGGGTTAGCATTGAGGGGCTTGAAACACTTGATAAGGTAATTTACTTAGATCAAAGCCCAATAGGACGAACTCCACGAAGTAATCCAGCAACATATACAGGTCTTATGGATGAGTTGCGAACACTTTTTTCAAAAACTAAAGAGGCACAACTTCGTGGTTATGCCATTGGACGATTCTCTTTTAACGTTAAAGGCGGCCGTTGTGAAAAATGTCAAGGGGAAGGTGAAATTAAAATAGAGATGCACTTCTTACCCGATATTATGGTGAAGTGTGATGACTGCCACGGAAAACGATACAACGCTCAAACGTTAGAAATTTTATACAAAGGCAAAAGTATTGCAGATGTCTTAGACATGAGTGTTTCTGAAGCTTTAGAATTTTTTATTAAAGTGCCAAAAATAAAAGCCAAACTACAAACCCTTAGTGATGTAGGATTAGGATACATAACCTTAGGGCAAAATGCAGTAACTTTAAGTGGGGGAGAAGCTCAACGAATTAAACTCTCAAAAGAGTTAAGCAAAAAAGACACCGGAAATACTCTCTATATTTTAGATGAACCAACAACAGGCTTACACTTTGCCGATGTTGACAGACTTATAAAAGTATTGCACCATTTAGTTGATTTAGGCAACTCTGTTTTGGTCATTGAACACAATATGGACATTATTAAAAATGCCGACTGGATTATTGATATGGGACCTGAAGGCGGAAGCAAAGGTGGCTTAATTGTAGATACAGGAACGCCTAAACATATTGCCCAAAATCATCAAAAGAGTGGTTCATATACAGGCTATTATTTAGAAAAAGAATTAAAAGATTTAAAACGATGAGTGCCATAAAAGAGTTTATAGCCTTGGTTCAAACAAATGAGTTTGCCCCAGCTCACGAAGTACTTGAACACGACTGGAAAGCATATAAAAAACAAGACAAAATGGAACACGCCAAAGCACTTCAAGGACTTATTAATGGCACTACTGCTTTGGCTTTATACAAAAAAGGAAAACTTGATGGCTATAAAAAAGTGTGGGATACTTTTTTAAAATATCAACATCTGCTCGATAGTATAGAAATAGAAGAAAAAGCGCTTTTCTTAGAGGCCAGAGAATGTCTGTTTCAAAAAAATAAAATTATCTTACAAGAGAGTTAAGAACTAATATTTATTTTTTATTTCAAAATTTAAGATTCATCATATTATAAACAAAAGGCTTTGAAAATTAATTAAAACTTCTCTATAATTTAAAAAAAGGTAAGCAAATGACAACTTGTTCTCATAAAAAAGTCTTAGCATTTAATCTTTTTATTTCCTTTATTTTTCTTGCTTCAAACTCTGTTTTATGTAAATTGGCCTTTGTAAATAATGGCATTGATGCCTTTTCATTTACAGCTGTTCGCCTTTTTAGTGGAGCCGTTGTGCTTCTTTTTCTTTTAAAATTGCAAAACCACCACTTTATTAAACAAAAAGGCTCTGCTTTTTTAGGATTTTTACTTTTTATTTATGCTATTTGCTTTTCATACTCTTATATATTAATAGACACAGGAATTGGAGCGTTAATCTTATTTGGAATGGTACAAATTACCATGATTGGCTATACTTTTTTCAAAAAAAATATCACTCCCATAAAATTTCTAGGAGCATTAATTGCATTTATTGGCTTAATAGTTTTAATTTTTCCCACACAAAGTTATAAAATTAGTTTTAAAGGATTTTTACTTATGGCAATTGCAGGAGTTGCTTGGGGAATTTACTCTATTTTAGGAAAAAATGTTCAAAACCCAATGCAAACTACTACTCAAAACTTTATATATGCGGCTTTATTTGCTTTATTAGTAGCTATTTTTATTCAACAAGACTTTCATATAACAGTTAGTAGTTTTGGCTTTGCTTTTTTAAGTGGAGGTGTGACTTCAGGGTTGGGGTATGTACTTTGGTATAAAGTCGTTACAAAAATAGAAACTTCAACGGCAAGTATTATTCAATTAGGGATACCTTTGCTTTCTACAGTAGGAGGAATTATTTTTTTAAAGGAGAGTTTAACATTTCAGTTTATTTTAGCAACTATAATTATTTTAAGTGGAATTGCTGTTTCTTCATTCAAAAAGTCTAATCAAAACTTTTAAGCAATGCTGTCTTGCGTTAAGTGCATTAAATACGCTTTGAGTTTCATCATTTCATCAGTAGGATATTGCGCCATATAATCACTTCTATTGACTTTTACATAAAAATCTTTTGTTTCAGCGTTGTATCCAAAGTTAACATTTGAAATATTGTATTCAACCGTTTTTGGTGCAGATTGTTCTTTGCTTTTAATTTTTCTAATTGAACTTAATTCTTTAATCATTTCAGGATTATCAATATTTCTATTTTTAACTTCTTCATCCATAAGTTCAAGTTTTTGAATCTTTTTTATCTCTTCAATATGTTTTGGAACAATATTTTCAAACTGTTCAAATCGAGGAATGTTTCCAACTTCCATAACAACCTCCTTATAAAAGATTTACCTAACTATTATGATTATAACTCTACAACTCTTAAAATTTATATAAGAATATAAATTAGTTTTTTTGCTTTTTTTGTAGATTGTATAGCTTGAAATATTTTATTTTTAATATAAAAGTAAATATTTTGTTGTATAATACTCTTTAAAATTTAAATTAAGGAGAATTTCTTGGACGATACTTCCCAGAGGTGCACACCAAAACATAAAGAGGTAATATGGACGTTTTAATATTACTGTTTATTGCAGTTATTGGTGTTTCGTTTTTGTGTTCAGTTTTAGAGTCTATTATCTTATCTACAAATATCTCTTATATTTCTATATTAGAGAAAAATAATCCCGCCAGGGGAGCCTTGCTTAAAAGTCTTAAAATAAATATTGATAAATCAATCTCTTCTATTTTAATCTTAAATACCATTGCTAATACCTTAGGTGCAACAGCTATTGGGGTTCAAGCACAAAATATTTTTGAAGGAAATAGTGCAGTTGTTTTATCTATTTCAATTATTTTGACTTTTTTAATTCTGTTTTTGGCAGAAATTATTCCTAAAACAATTGGTGCCGTTTACTGGAAACAGTTAGCTCCAACAGCAGCTGTTATTATTAAATATTTTATTATTTTTACAACTCCAATTATTATTATTACCCAATTTGTAACCAAAAAAATTGCTCGAGGAAAAAATCTTAATGATTCAATTTCACGAGAAGAGTTAATTCACTCAACACTGTTAAGTGAAGAAGAAGGAATCATTGGTGATTTAGAATCAGATATTATAGAAAACACTCTAACTTTGCACAGCATAAAAGTTAAAGATATTTTAACCCCTCGTTCTGTTATGTATGCCATTCAAAAAGATATGCAAATCAAAGATATTTTAGATGACAAACATACTTATAAGTTTTCAAGAGTTCCTGTTTATGATAAATCTATAGACAATATTGTAGGCGTTGTTTTAACTAAAAAACTTTTTAAACAAGCCATTAAAAATAAAGAAGCCAGCGTAGAGTCTATTATGTTGCCTATTTTTACTCTCAATGAAAATATTCCTGTTTCAAAAGCAATGAGTACTTTTATTAAAAAAAGAGAACATATGTTTTTGGTGTTGGACAATTACGACCAAACAGAAGGAATTGTTACGCTAGAAGATTGTATTGAGACGCTATTAGGATTAGAGATTATGGATGAGTCTGATACCATTGATGATATGAGAAAATTAGCGTTAAGACAAATGAAAGCCAAACGAAAAGAGAAAGAAATTATCAGTAGATTTGCCTAAGACTCTTCTAGAAAGAAGAGTCTTGCTTTTTAAGCTTTCGTACAATCGAATTTTTAACCGATTCAAGCACAAAATTTCGGTGTGAACTGTTAACATTTGCAATTTGTTTATTGCATGTTTCACATACAAACTCCGTTTTATGCAGTAGCGTATCAAACTGATGAAAAACTTCACTCTTACAAGTAGGACAAGTTGGTTTCAAGTGTAGAATCTCTTTTTTTATATTCCAATCCCAATTCCATTGCGTTTCATAAAAAATATCTTGATCGTAATGAAAATAATATGGCACTTGAAATCTAAAAATGGCATCAAATATAATATTTAGAAATGTACACACTCCTAAACTTAGCATAAATGTCAAAAAAACTGTTTGAACACTATAATCTTGGTTATATGCTATGCATATTATAAAAATAAGAAAAGTAAGTATCAACCAGTAGGCGTATTTATTTATTTTGTTAATCATTGTTCCTCTTTATGTAAAGGGGCATTTTAACATATTTTTTGTAACAATATGTTAATATTAAAAAATTATTTTTAAAGAAGTTCTTATTGATACCCATAGCCAGACAAACTTGTTACACCTGTTACCGACCCAAAAGCAGTTGTGTATGCGAACACATAAGCCCAATTAATACTCAAACTCAATTTGTTATTTTGATGCACCCTAAAGAGTATCGCAAAACTAAAAATACTACTGGGCATTTAACGCACAACTCATTGCACAATTCTTTTTTGTTTATTGGGATTGATTTTACAAATCATAAAGGCGTTCAAGCGTTATTAAATAATGAAAATAATGAGTGTTTCTTACTTTACCCACATAAAGATTCTATTAAATTAAACCATCAAAAACTTCAATCAAAAAAGAATATCGTGGTTTTTATTATTGATTCCACTTGGGCTTGTTCTCGCAAAATTTTAAGAGAAAACCATTTCTTTAAAAATATGAGAACCATAAGTTTTGAGTATGAACTTCGTTCCAAGTTTTATATTAAAACTCAACCCAATGAGTTTTGTCTGTCTACTATGGAATCAACTCTTTGTGTCTTAACGCTTTTAAATGAGCAAAAATTAGAAAATATATCTACAAAAGAGTTAGAAAGTTTTTTAAACCCTTTTCACAATATGGTGGAGTATCAATTAACTTGTGCGAATCAAAGGGCTTTACGAGGGAAAGAGTCCCTTCACGTAGCTAATACTTAAAATTAAATCCTATATTTTTTAACGCTTCTATTTCAATAGCACTAAAAATATGTTCTTGCTTGAGTACATTAAAAATAAATCTAATTTCAGCATTGGTAAAGCCATCTAACTCTTTATCTTTAATTTTTATTTCATCTTTTGCTATATAAAGACGTTTAAGTTTTCCTGATTTTTCTTTAATATAATAAACCAAATCATAAAGCTTGGTATTTATTTTCTCTAAAGTTACTACTACTTTTCCCTCTTTTGCTTTTAAATCGTAACTAGAAACCAGTTTTAAAAACTCTTCTTCTACAATATATCCAATATAGAGTTTTGTAAAAATATCAAAATAAAGCCCTATTTGCTTGGTTTTAAAGAAGTCTAAATCTATTATTTCATGGGGTTTCATTCTTGATTGCTCTAAAACAGCTTCTAATGTTTGAAAATATTGAAATTTATCATATTTAACTTTATAGGTTTGTATAAATTTTTTATGTTTTTGAACAAAAAGAAGTTTTGTCTCTTTTTTATTGAAAATGATTTTGTGCATCAATTCATCATCTTCAATATCTTTTGTCATCCAAACTGTGCAATATGTTGGAAATTTTGAAATCCCTTTAGAGCCTTCAGTTAAAACAATTAACGCTCGAACAATTAAATTGGGGAATAACATTTTTAATAAAGCAGATTTTTTATAAAGCCTTTTAACTAAACTCTCTGTTTTTTTAGAAGTACTCATCTCTACAAAATAGACACTCTCTTGCGTAAAAAAAAGAGCATCAAACTCACTGATGTCTTTATAAGCACTTTTATAGACAATTTGAGCACTATTATCAAGCATTAACCCACTTTTGTAGTATCTCATAGTTTGATTTTGGTAAGGTCCTTTTAAAACAAACTCAGTAATTAATTCTTCATTGAGCGCATAATTTATAAGGTGTTCGTAGATGATGTTTTCAAAAACTTCACCTTTAAAACTAGTATATGCCGCTATAAATGTAGGTGAACTTATTGGTTCATTGTTTAAAATAAGTTTTTTTATATTTTTAGTAGTATACGGGTATTGAAAAAGATTGGATTTAATGTTTTGAATATTAAGTTGTTCTATGTCTTCGTTTATTTTAAAATGGTGCAAGCGTTGTTCTTAGTGTTTAATTTTAATAAATTATATCGAAAAAGACTTTTTTTTAGATAAAACTCTTAATTTTTAGATGAAATTAATTTAATTTAACTAGAATATCTCTATGAAAAAAAACATATTTTTAACCTTTTGCTTAATTTTTTTAAGCTCATATTTATTAGCGAATGATGAAGTTAAACTCTACTTTCACAAAGACACCATTTCAAATGCTCATACTGCGTTGCTTTTTTTAGAAGCACAAAACATCAAAAACCCGAAACTCTCTCTTGAAGAGTTACACATTGATTTTTTACCAGACATAAAAAAAGAGAATCGCTACTTTGCACTTATTCCCATAAGTTACTACGCTAAACCTAAGAAATACAAAGTTATTGTCTCTTATGAAACAAAAGAGAAAAAAGAGTTTAAAGGTATTACTTTAAATGTCACAGATGGCAACTACAAAAGTGAAGTTTTAAGCGTACAGCCCTCAAAAATTCATCTCAATGATGTGGATAAAAAAAGATCTGAAAAAGAGTACAAAGAAGCAATGCTGGTTTACAATGAATATTCCAAAAATCTTGAAACATCTTTTATAAAACCATTAGAAACTCCAATTACAAGCAATTTTGGAAATAAGCGTATTTACAACGATTCACTTCAAAGCTTTCATTCAGGCACAGACTTTAGAGCACCTATTGGAACACCTCTTTACGCCAGTGCAAAAGGCACAGTTAAAATTGCAAAAAATAGATTTTATGCAGGAAATTCAGTCATTATTGACCACGGTTACGGTGTTTTTTCCTGTTATTTTCATTTAGATAAAATCAGCGTTAAAGAAGGACAAACTGTTTCACAAAAAGAGTTTCTTGGATATTCAGGAAATACAGGGCGAGTCACTGGACCTCATTTACATTTTACTATTCGTGTAAAAAACACACTTGTAGACCCTTTACAATTTATTGAAGTAATGAACATTTTAAATTAAATAATTATTTATAAAATTTCAGATAGAATTAAAATTTATTATTAAAATGCTCATTACTAAGGTTTACTTATGCGTAAAACATTTAAAAACTACATCTTTTCCAGACAAATTGCACTCGTTACTGTAATATTTTTTATCTGCTTTGTTTTTAGCACCTATTTACACACAACGCTAACAAAAAAAGAAGCAATTAACCACTCACAGAATATCTCTAACCAAATTTTTTCTTCCATGTACCAAGTTATGAGAAAAGGGTGGAGCAAACAAGATGTAGAGCTTTTCACACAATCTTTGCAAGAAAATTTTAAAAACAGTAACTACACCATTAATATATATAGAAGCCAACCCGTAATTGAATTTTTTGGAGAAGTTAAAGAGAGTCCCAAAGATGCTATTTTACTTAATATTTTAGAAGGTAAAGAAGAACAACTTAACTATTTTGAAAATGATCTCATTCGAAATATTTTACCTTTACATGCACAAAGTGAGTGTCTTTCTTGTCATGCAAATGTTAAAGTAGGCGATGTTTTAGGAGTTATTGAAGTTAAGCAAGATTTAGCCTATATTTTTGGTGAATCTAAGTATCAATTTATAGTTTTTTTCCTTATTATTATCCCAATTTTTTATTTAGTGGCATTTGTTTCATCAAGAAATACCAGTAAAAAACTAACAAGCAGTTTAGATTTATTCAGTGAAAAAGTTCAAGCCATTAACTCCGTACAAGACTTTAAAGAGTTTAACTCTAAAGATATAGACTTATATTTTTATGAACTCAATCAAATTATAGGGCATATTAACAATATGGCTGAAAAGCTTAAAAAAGTGGCTGTAGACAAAGAACTTTTAGAGTTTGAAGTTAAACTTTTAGATAAATTTATAATTACCTCTGAAGTAGTACAAGACTGGAGAGAGTATATTAGTGACTTGCTCATTGAAATCAATAAAATCATGGATACCTATACGCTTATGACCATGTTTAGAGTGGGCGACGACCAGTTTGAAGTAGATATTTTTTGGCTTGGCATTCCGCAAGAAGAGACAAAAAAATATTTTGAAGATCATTTAAATCATACCATTAAAAATTCTCACTATTTTGAAGGAATGAGTGATTTTATTATTAAACATATCATTGCCAATAGCGATATAAAGCTTAACCATATTAAAAAAGAAGATATTGAATACCGTTCAAAATCGCTTTTCTTAGATACCCCAAAAATTGGTGGAATTGTTGGAATTGGGCTTCAATCGGCATATGCCAGCGACCCTATTCGTTATATTGTGGTTGACTCTATTTTAACCACCATGGCAAACTTGGTGGGTTCTGTTAAAGCCATTAACAAATACACCGAAGATTTGGAGTATTATGCTGCACGAGACCCATTAACAGGTCTTTTTAACCAACGAGTTTTTAATGACTTTATGGCATATGAAACCAAAAGAGCAAAACGACACGACTACTCTTTTGCTCTTATGGTCATTGACTGCGATAACTTTAAATCGCTCAATGACAATCACGGTCATGCGTTTGGAGACCTTTTCTTACAAACCATTGCTCGTGTATTAGAAAAAGAGAAACGAGACGAAGATATTGTTGCTCGTTATGGAGGCGATGAATTTACCGTTATTCTTCCTGAATGCAACGAAAACGGAGCAGTAACCGTTGCTAACAGATTAGCAAACTCTATTTCAGAAACAAAATTAATTGCTCCAAATGGCGACAAGGTAAGCTTAACTATCTCTATTGGTATTAGCATCTTTCCACAACACACTACCTCTCAAAAAGATATGTTTATGATTGCGGATTCCATGATGTACCATGCCAAAGAAGAGGGGAAAAACTCAGTTAAGTTAGCAAGACAAGAAGATCTTGAAATTATTTTTAATGAAAAACAACATAAATCTTCAATGCTTTCAACCGCAATAGAAAATGATCAAATAGTTCCTTTCTTTCAACCCATTCAAATGTCTAAAGCCAATCCAAATGGCTTAGTAATTCATGAACTACTTATGAGAATTCAACAAGACGACAAGCTTATTTCAGCATTTGAGTTTATTGAAATTGCAGAAATGATGGGCTTAATTAATAAAATGGATTTAATGGTTATTGAAAAAGCGTTTCAAAAAATAAAAGAGTCTAATTATGAAGGAATTCTATTTATTAACTTATCTCCCAAAACATTAGTAGTAGCTGATTTTATTGCCAAAATAAATACTTTAGTTAATATGTATAATATAAATAAAGAGAAAATAGTTTTTGAAATAACCGAGCGTGAAACGGTTAAAAACTTTTCACTTTTAGAAAAATTCGTTCAAAATTTAAAAGCAGAAGGTTTTAAATTTGCTATTGATGACTTTGGTTCAGGATTCTCATCGTTTCATTACATCAAAAAATTTCCTATTGATTATTTAAAAATAGATGGAGATTTTATTATTAATATTACTAAAGATTACAAAGATAAAGCGTTTGTTCATAGTATTGTTACCTTAGCAAAAGAGTTAAATATTCAAACCATTGCAGAGTTTGTTGAAAATGAAGAGATTGTTGATGTGTTAGATGCTATGGAAATTAGCTACTATCAAGGGTACCATATTGGAAAACCCAGCCAAAATTTTATGCAATTAAAATAATAAGAAGAATATTTTGAACTATTACTATTTATTTGATTTTTTCTTTGTTTTGAGTACACTTTTTTTAAGTTATTTAGCCTATAAACATCGTATTTATATTAAGCTATTTGAATATTTTAGAATATTTTTTCTAATTGCCATAAGTGCTAAACTTGCTTCAAAGATGGCTTTTTTACTGCAAAAAATTCATTTTTTAAATGCCGATTCTTATGCCATTGCTGTTTTTATTGGATTTCTTATTAACCTAATTTTGTTTTTTGCTTTCTATGAGTTGGTGTTATCATTTATTAATAAATTTATAAACGCTTCAAGCATAAAACTTTTTTTTGCCAAACTTCTAACTTTGTTTGAAATAACCGTGCTTTGCACTTTCGGACTTTTTTTAGTTATGCAAATTCATCTTATAAAATATTATGCAAAAGAGCCTTTGCAAAAAACATTTACCTATCCTTACATTAAAACATTTTACACTCAGTTTTTAAACGATGATTTTATCTATGCAATTTTAAACACAGATACCAAAACCAATCATAAAGAGTTAATTTTTAGATCTTTTAAAAACTCTTTTTAGAAAATATTTAAAGATGCTATTTTCTTATGTTTAATTTTAATGTATGCATCAGATATATCCTTCTATTTTAATAGAATAATTGTATGAAGCTAGGTTACCATTCCAATTTTTCATGGTTTGATTATTTTCATATCTATGTATTTTTCAAATTTCAAGAGTTCTTTATCGTTAGTGATAAACTCTGTACAGTTTAATCTTTTGGCACTTTGTAATATAAGAAAGTCTTCAAAATCTTTACAAGCTTCATCTAAAAATTGATTTTTAGCACTTATAAAATCATTATGTATTAAATAATGTGGTGTGATTTCACTACTTAGTCCATCTATTGCATCTAAAGTCTCTTGTGGAGTAAATTTTCTTTTTTCTGTAAGTACATAATAAATAGTAGTTATAAAATCTGCTGAAAAATAAAAATGCAATGTTTCATTATCTTTATGATTAAGATACCATTCTACAGATTTTTTAGAAGTAGGTCTTGTGGTATCTAGTAAATCCAAACAGATATTTGCATCAAGAAATATGTTCATGATAACTCTTTTTCATATCTTTGTAACTCTCATTTCCTATCTTACCATCAAGTATTCCTATAAAATTTCCTGTGCGTTTTTTCGCTTTTTTTGCTATTGCTTCAATAAGCTCTGGCTCTTTTATAATCGCTTGAAAATAGTTATTTAAAACTTCTGTAAAGTTATGCTGCTTATTTTTTAATATTACAGCAACTTTATCAATAGTATCTTTTTCAAAGTTAAAGTTTTTTCTTATTGTCAGTGTACTCATTTTATACTCCTTATAATATATGTATTAAATCTATACATATAATTTTAGCAGTTTTTATATTTTGTGTCAAATTCTTTTAAAAACTCTTCTGCCACAACTTTAATCTGATTTGTAAGTTCAAACTCTAATGTCTTAGATGTTATTATTAAATTATCTGTATTATTTCTTCTTTTAAAAAGAATTATTTTTTAACTTCAAACTTCTCTTTTATCTCTTTTGCTTTTTCATAAGAAGCTTTGCTTTGTTCTACTATTTCATCAAAAGCAAAACCTTTCATTACAATCTCATATAGTTTTGGTTTCTCTTTTCTCCAATTTCTTAAAGTCATTGGAGTAACTTTTAAAATTCCAGCCATTCCATAGGTCATATAAAAATGACTGAATGTCTAATAAAAATAACTAAAAACAACAAATCCAAACCTACGATTTTAAAAAGCTAAAAGAATAAATATTTGGAAGCTTAACACTTACTGCTAAACGCTTATAACTCCCACAAAAAACACCGACCGAAATAAATTTCGGCTTCCAAAACACCAAAACAACACCTCTTCGGAACCTTAAATTTATTTAAGGCAGTCTGAAAATAGGAGAAAATCTAAAAATTACTTATCACTTAACGCTTAATGCTTAATGCTCAACAAACATAACTCCCACAAAAAACACCAACCGAAATAAATTTCGGCTTCCGAAAAAACACCAACCAACAATCACCAATCACCAATCACTATTCATTATTCACTATTCACTAAAAAACTCTTCTAAAAACCAAATTTTTCAAGCCTTTACTTGCATCAAGGCTTTTAAACTGTGGAACACTTTCTAACTGTTGCGCATATATAAATTGAGGTGCGTGTTCTTTAAAGATATTTTTTAAGAATTCAACTTCTAAAAAAGGGTCATTTAAACATGCCAATACTGTGCATTTAACAGAAGCTAACTCATTTAAGCGTTTAACTATTTTTGCATAATCTTTAGCTGCTTCAAAACTTCCTTTTTGGTACGAAGGTGGGTCTATAATAATTAAATCATACGGAGCGTATTTTTTAATTCTACCCCACGATTTTAAAATATTATAGGGCAAAAATTTTGCCTTAGCACTGTTTAAATCATTTATTTGGTGGTTTGTTCTTCCTACGCTTAACGCTTGTTTGCTCATATCTACATTAATAATTTGTTTTGCTTCATTTTTAATAGCAACTACACTAAACGAACAGGTATAGGAAAAAAGATTTAATATATTTTTTCCCTTGGCTTCTTTAGCAATAAACTCTCGACCTACTTTCATATCTCCAAAAAAACCAATATTTTGATGCTCCATTAAACTCAACTCATATTTCAATCCATTTTCATAGACATATTGGTTTTGTTTTAAACTTCCATATAGAATAACACTCGGAGCTTTATGTAAATATCTTCGTTGTAAAACAACTGTTTCAAACCCTTTTTTTTCTGCAACTTCTGTAAAAAATAGCAGCAATTCCTCTTCAATATTTTTAGCACACTCTTGAAAAAAAACAACAAATA
>Ga0265294_10003624_pt1 | contig 19665 bp, 39 predicted proteins | sample MunlanPumphouse3_FD_192504 | JGI IMG/M metagenome (GOLD analysis project Ga0265294, IMG submission 192504) | Groundwater microbial communities from a municipal landfill in Southern Ontario, Canada - Pumphouse #3 | ecosystem: Environmental > Aquatic > Deep subsurface > Groundwater | place...
TAGTGTCGTCTAAGGAGACAACTTCGACCTCAGTAATAAGCCCGGCACAAGGACATTTAAACCCCCCACGAACGCCAGCAGTGATAACATTAGTCCCATCTCCTATCAAAACCGTTGCCATCCTGATATTTAGATCAGAATAGTAAGCGAACTTCTTAGTAGTGGCAGCCGTCATAACCTATTCCCGTAATGAATCCATGGTACTTTTACCCTGGATGAAAGCCGCATTCCATTGAACTTGCAGAACACTGATTGCACCAAGGATATCAGTCATCGACGCATTGTTATCTACGAATACCTTGTTAACGGTATTAACAAGATGTCCAATACGAGCGGCTTTGTCATCCTTGGCCATATTAACCATGGCGCGTGCTTCTTCCATGACAGCAGCCATATCTGCCACGGAAAGCTCCAGGCTCTTTATCTTGTCATTCATCACTTCAACCGTAGAATCCATATGATCAGCCCCTACGACGCCGGAACCGTGACAATATAAACGTGATCATCATCAGTGTCATAGAAGATTTCTCCCTTGACAGCACCAGCAGGAACCGCGGCGCTGTTCATAACCACAAGACTAGTTGCTTGCTGGTGAGCAAAATCAAGCGCAGCACTCAAAGCCTCTATGTGCTCAGATCCTACTGCACCATCTGCAATCTTCGTGCCATCAACACAATCGGCTTGCAAAGCAGCGGTAGGGACCGAACCGTTACCAAGGATATGAACGTGATCCTCTCGGGCCGCGCCCCCGCCCGTACCAACGGCAGCCACCGTGCCAACAGCAGACGGAGACACCGATGTTAGGGAAGCAACCTCATCAGCGAACGCGAATTTCTTAGTAGTAGCAGCAGTCAACTCTAATCACCTTCTTCCGTGCATATATGCACACCATCAGCCCTTAACACCATTTGACCCTTTTTCAGAGGCAAAACTTCAGTAACAGGAATGCCTTCTGCCTTATCGACGATGCCATTAGAATTAGTATCGTAGACACCAGTAGACATCCCGCTTATACTTTCTCTCTTCATGGTCCCATCCTGGAGGCCCGGAAGTCGTAAGCAACCGCTTTCTCAAGAATACCGTGTGATATCACAGTAAGCCGGTCTCCATCTGTCGGAGTCGAGAACTTGGCATATATCCCTTGGCCTGCGCCAAGCATGCACGGCCAATAAATGGTCATCGAGGTATTGGCCGGGAAAGGGCCAGGAGTCGAGTCAATGGGGATAAGCTTTGTGCCGTTAATGATGCCTATCTCAATGAACGTAGCTATGATATTATCGTCGTCCATAGCCAATACAGATAGCGACGTAAACATGAGATTAGGACCAATCAGAGGAGTCTTGACAATTGTAACCTCTGCCGCAGCAACAACACCACCCTCAAGAACGTAAGGAATCATAAAAATACCTCCGAGGGGAATTATCCCCTCAGTATCCGAATACTTCCTCAGCCAGAAGGACCAGAGTAGCACCTGCGCCTCCCTGAGTCAGCTTGATTTGAGCCGTTTTCAGGTCAGCAGGAGCTAAGTAGCCTTCGAGCGTGTCAGGATCGGCGAATGGGAACCTCAGGAATCCGTGAATATCGCCCACTATAACCAAATCGTTCTTCTTGGCCGATATGTTAGCGATGGTCAGAGTTCCCAGGCCAGTAGACCCGAAAGTCTCCCCGTTCATGGTTAGTGCATTGCCGGTAATCGAGGTTACCGTGCTAAGGTTCATAACGCAGCTAGTGGCCATAGTTTAAGCAGCCCCCAGGGTAAGCGAACGAGCCGTTATAGCAGCTGTCTTGATGTTAGCCAGATGAGCATATTTGACCGCGGCGGTGGTAAGAAGCAAGTCAAACGTCTCTTCTCTAACATCGAGATCCGCGTTTTGCATCTGCTGGAAGTTATACCACTTCCCTTCTACCCACCGAGTGGAGAACAGATCCTTGCCGATCATGATATCAGTGATATCCGTTGCTTCGTCCACAGAATCCTCTCGCGCAGCAACAGACACCGCCAGGAGAGGATTAGAAGACGGAAGATCCTGAATCTCATCACCGGAGGCAAGAGACGTGCCATTCCAGAACTCACGCAGGCCGATCATGCCACGGAACACAGGCCGAGCAGCATAGGGGAACTGATGGGCAATGAGAGTGATCGTGAACGTGCCTGTGGTATAGGTAGTAACGGCGATTGCCCCATTGACGGTCATATCATAGTCAATCTGAACCTGTACGTTGTTGAACCTGTCCAGATTAAGACCATACATCGGATCGCCAAGGAACCTGCCGAACTCCATCCTGAACCAGACTTCTTGAACTCCGCTGGCAGCCTCAGACCAAAGGTAAGGCATGGGACGGCCATGCTTCATCCAGTAATGGCGGAAAAAGTCCTGGCCAGAAATGTAGAACCTGGACTCATTGCCATTGAATACCAGCCCAATCTTCTTGATCAGGGAAAGGATATCCTTGTTGATACAGGAAGTCGCGCCATTAGTAACACGGATACCAATATCAAGCGCACTATATGCACCTGCCTTGGGAAGATCCTTACGAAAAAGCGCCGTGTCACTGGATTGCGCTTCTCTGCTCATGATTACACTCTGTTCGAGCTTTACCATGGTTTGCACCTACCTATTCTTAGGAGAAGCATTGATAGCAGCCTGAACAATCGGTTTTACCCTGGCATCGATATTTGCCATGGCATCGCCAGTTCTGGCAGGAAGAGACACGTTACGAAGAGCTTCCGCAATAGGCTCATAGTTATCAGCCTGCTTCTGTGCTCCGGCAGTCATACCGGAAGCGATGCGCTGAGAACCAACCATAGAGGCCTTTGCTTTCCAGTCCTGATCAGTTACCTTCTGTAGAGAGTTCAGCCTCCGGCGGAGAACACTTGAGTCCTGCATTCTCTGCTCGTAGAGAGTCTGGCCGTCAACGGCAGCCTTTTGCCATCCCTGAGTAGCCTCAACACCGGCCTTATAGGAAGCGGGAACACTGCCTATAGACCTTTCATAAGCGGCCCTGCGAGTCGCTTTATCTGGAACATTCACCATGTTTCAACATCTCCTGATACCAGATCGCCTCTAAAGCCCTTCACAGGCTCGTAGCCGAAGGCAACCCCAGAGAAACATAATCCCTGGCCTGAAGGATTTTATAGGCCAAATCATAGACCTGGCACAACTACAGACCAAAAGAATAGACAAGGTATATCGCACTTTGCTCTACTCCACATTAAGGACGTGATAAGAAAAGATTTAAGCCAGGACCAATCATAAAAGTATGGGCTATGCCCAGGGGAATTATGAAAATATGTCTGAAAACGTAATTGTGGAAGGATCCGTCGCCGAAATAGGCGATGCGGTAATAACAAGACTGCTTGCAGCAGGGCTAATCAACCCAAAGCAAAAAGAGAAAGCGAAGAAAATAAATTGGGAACGGTTGCTTTCCTATGAATACGTTAACAAGTTCTACGCAGAAACACCCCACTGGTTTAGAATCGAAGTCGGGCCAATCCCGAACGGAGACACAACGAACCTCTACGCAAGAACAAGACGGTGGGCAGACGCGGTTTTAAGAATGCCTGATCACCTCCTGATAATAGAATTCAAAATGAAAGCAGAACCGAGCGTCGTCAGCCAATTGGAGCACTACGGCCAGTTGCTACCACAGACACCGTTGTTCAAGAAATATAGAAATGAACCAGTTAAGATAAAAATAGTGGCTGCAATGGTAGACGAGCAAGTACACAAATACATAGAATCGAGAGGAATAGAAGTGGAAATCTACAAACCATCGAATTATGATCAGTGGTATAAGCAAGTGATACTTAAAGAAAAAAGTTAGAAGGGACCCGATGCATACCTTTTTTATAGCAGGTTAGGAGGCATAAACTCCCGTCGAACGTAGGTTTCGACTCTCTTCAGATTGTCCAGGAACTTAGTAGCATTGAACTGGACATACAGGCAATCATCATCTACACGCTGAGACACGACCACGGCCCGGACCATCTGATTCATCATCGAGGCCAGGGTACGAAGGGCATTGACCTCTTCCAAGTCGTCAATCTCAATCTGTCTCTTAAGCACCGGAGCAGGTTCAAACCGATCCGGCCCTTTCATTTCTAACTCGTTGTCGTTCATGATTCCACCTTACGAAAGCCAGGGAAACAGGTACTCCATGACAAACCCACAGAGTTTCCCTATGCTCGCTTGATCTAATGGCTGTTCTAGGCTGAAAAGCCTTTCGGATGTTCCGTCATCACGGACGTAACCAAAACTCAGGTACAGCTTCATTTATTTGCTCCATTTCTTTTTATAAGCAGACTTGGGATTTTTGGGATAACTGTCAAGCTGCCGAACGACTTCCTCAACAAACTCATCATCGAAAGTGTACTTCCCAGCTCGTTTATCACAGGCTGGACACCTGGTTATAATTTCTGAATCGATGCCAAGCAAACCAGCCTTGAAGTTATAAGCAACGCTCCGCCAAGGAACGAAGAAACATGAAGTACGTTTTCCCCTGCCACGACGAAGCTCTACAACCAGGAAACCATTTCGACCTGATAAAGATAGCCACTCACTTTCTCTAACAACTTGGTGGATCCCTTTTGGAGAGCTGAAATGCTGTTTAAAATATAGCTGTGGAACCGTAGTCGGATCAATGCTCTTGCATTCCAAAGCCAAATAGAACTCATTGGGGCGAGAGTCAACCAAGACATCAAAGAGCTGAGGTTGATATCTCATCTGATAATGACGATAAGCGACAAGCTTCTTACCATAAGTCGCAGCGTAGTTGTTCCACGCATGGACCATATCGCGCTCAAACTCCTGGCCAGGCATATTAAATAAACTCCGGCACGAAACACGGTTGATTGACCTTTTCAGGCATACCAGCATAAGGACAAGGACGATTGTCATTACGAGTACAGATAACGGACAACGAGACTAAGTCGCATTCCTGAAAAAGACAATGAGGAATCTCGCTCAAGTAGACCCGTCCTCAAAGCCATTAGAATACGCCATTTCTCGTATCTCATCACAGAACGAAGGCCCGCCGATACCAAAGTGCTCTTCTATCATTTTAGTAGCAACAGGACAAACCAACACGTCAGAAAGGCCACATCCACCTTTGGCCCAAAGAACAAACGGGTAATCAATGCATGCCTGAGGTTTAGCGTCTTGGATCATGCAACCACCGCACGCCTTGTTATGGAAAAAGCAAGGTTGGTTGATGGTAAACATAAAAAGACCATCATGATCAATGATAGGAGCATATGGAATGCGTGCCTTATCATTAGGATTGCACCCGAAGTACTCAGCAATGCGATCAATATCAGATTGATCAAGCGCCATGTTGCCGCCAACACGACAACACCGACCACATTGAGTACAAGTAAACTGAGACTGAAGAAGGGTGATAATGCCAGATATTTGAGGAGACTTACTCTGAATCGTCATTGACCTCACCGAAATGCCTAATATACGAGCATACCTTTGCCTCGTCCTTAAAGTTGCCAAAGCCATTAGCAGTCAACACGTTTAACGTGTTGATCAATCCGTCCAACTCTTCAGCGGTCATCATTCGAGAACACATCCATAAGCATCTACTTCGCCAGAATACATCATGAAATCCTGAAACCGCTTCTGCATGGCAGCAACGTCATTATTACGAACCGCGCAGGCATAAAGATAACCGGCGATTTTCATTTGATTGACAGAAGCATCAAGCAACGTCGAAACTTCTTCCTCAGTTCTCATTTTAGCACTTCCTCAAGGGCTTCAATAACACTAACATGGCCATTGAAACCACATCGATAGACTTGGAAAGACCCACTACGACCGACACGATCAGCCATCATAGCATCATAAGCGTCATTACGAGCGAAATGCTCATGACTGGCTATAATGGCCTTGATTTCTTCTTCAGTCTTCACGTTAACACCCACTCAATAGCAGAACGAAGCATGCTAGAGAACACATCTAACCTGGCATCAGGTTTGAGGTACTCAGCAAACTTTTCTCTTATCTCTTCTTCAGTTCTCATTTCAATACCCAAAGGAGAGCCTCGACCCAACCATGAAAGAAGTTAGGATCAGAACAGGCAGAAAGATCATTCTTGTTAAGCTCTACGATAATTTCTTCTTCAGTTTTCATGATAACACCAACTCAAGAACACGATAAACGGCCTGATGAGCATCAAATTGCTCTTTGAACCTAGCCGCACTTTCGACATCCCCATCCTTTTTACAAGCCATATGATGATAAGCAGAATATTCAGCAGCCTTACGATGAGAAATCATAATAGTCCTAATTTCTGATTCAGTTTTCATAAGACACCTCTAACATAATCGTAAGCGGTCAAGGTCTGCCCTCCAAGCTCCTTGGACCTTGACCCGGTGCTTTCGTCTATCGGCCACATGCGAGAAAGGCCCTAAGATGCCTGCGAAGATGTTCGAGACCGACCTTTAACGGCTTGGAGTCCGACGACTTAAGCGAATAGATGAATCCGCGATGCGGTCTTTTTCTAGCCAATCGTTCTCGCTTCCCAGGATTGTTACGCCTCATCTGGTCTGTTACCTCCTGCGACTACTCACACAAGCAATTTAGGCACCGTTAGCATGCCCCCGAAGTCAGCATACTCCCACCTCTTTACTTCCCCACGGTGCAAAACCGGAAAGCCCAAATGGAACGGAACGGAATTAGAGAGGTTAGACAACAAAGCGGATCGGAATTGAATCGAGTTCACCAGTATAGCCCCTTGGTCAGGTTTAGGGCACAACGAGAAGGAGGCCCGGAAAAGGAGGTAAGCCAATCCCGGGCGAGTCCTTGAAGATCGTGCCCGACATCACGACCGAATCGTAACAATGTACTCATTCGTATTTAGCCTTTGTGGTCAACAGAAGAAAGAAATGGATAGAGAAGAAAAAAAGGATGTACCACAGAAACGTACTGAAAGCCCCAAATTAAAGAGATCGCTCCAGGAGGATAGTAAGTACCAAGAAAGAGGAGAAGTGCGAATCTTGAAGACTACACAAGACTACAGAGGATGTTTGAAAGAAAGACTCCTCGAGACAAACTCGGACAAAGGAAGCAAAAAAGTCAACCGAAAGATCACTAGTAAGGTTTTGCGGCCTGCTGGCCTTGGAATCCCTTCCGTGCGCCTGCGGGCGTACTCCAGGGATTGCGTCGGGAACCTCCGCGGTTCCCGAACCCTCCGCGGCCTCGCGGCGCGCCGGGGCCCCCTTCGGGCCCCGGACCCCACCCGCTGAGCGCCTGGCGGCGCACGCATGAGGATCCACCAAGGGCGCGCTGGATCTACGCATGGCCATGTATGCCGCAACGACGGGTCCGACTACGGCCCGCCCCTCCTCGACGACGAGGCCGGTCTCTGCGGAGACCGACCGCATTTTACGGCGGGTACCCCGGCTCACGCCGACCCGCACGACTAAGACCGGAGTGAGAACCAAAAGAGCTGAGAAGCGCCATGCCTGGCGCTGCGCTCGACCCTAAAGGGTCCAGCTTGCGCCCGGCGCCTTCTGCCCGTTGCCACGGCCTTTCTGCGGAAAGGCCCGGCAACGGACACGCGGCGCGGCGCTTCGCGCCAGGCCAAAGGCCCGGCGCTCGCGCCCGTTAACCTGATCGGTTAAACGGTACTTACCGTACCGTAAAGAGAAGAAAGAAAGAGGAAGGAAGGGACACAACCATAACCAGAGAACAACAACAACACCACAAAACCTTACTAGCGTTTTTACGGTAGACAAGCAACACAAGACAAGTCGAAGAAGAAGAATCAAAGAATATGATACCACCAGAACGCACGAATGATAATCTATGATAAGATAACATAGTAAACTCATTAGGGGCTGCCTGGTGAACTCTCTATTTTCCTTCGGAAAATAGTTCGTTACTATGGTAAGATTACATACGTAGTATACTACACATAGTAACGCCATACTTAGAGTACGTATAGTATAGCTACCCTAGTATGACTACGTAAAGATAACGACGAGCGAAGCGAGGAGTTCACCAGGAAGCCCCTAGAGAGTTTAGTAGACATGCATTTAGAGGGATGGAGACCAGCTCTCATCCCCGGATACCTACATAAGGGCATAAAGCCCTTAACCCACAAACTGATAACGCTATGGTTCTGGCAGTTTAAGGCTGAAAAGCGCCTTAAACACACGTACGGCTCGCTTCGCTCGCTCATGACTCGGGTGAGAGCTATAGAAGCCTGGCCAAAAGAGGTATAAGTTAGGGGCCGGGCCTGGATGAGGTGAACAATAGGTGTACGGCGCGTAGAAAAGGATGAAGACCGCGCCTTCCAGACCCAACAGATACTACATGAACATGATAAATATATAAACTGATCGTTGACGACAAGAATAACAAGGCATTCGACCACAAGCTATATATGTACACAATGCCTTTTATGTTATATCCCCTGCAGGGCAGGAGATAGGAGCCGAGAGAAAATGATATACGTACGATTCAAGTTTCCCGATCATTGGGGTGATTGGGTGCCAGAAAGCGAAAAGTCATTAGATGAGGCAAGAACAGCCTGTATAAGATTCTTTGATAATCTTCCTAATTGGGATGGAATTACTCTGTACGAGTTCAAGGAGGAATAGGATGCTACCAGTAGAGAAAGAAACGATAAGTAATTGTATGGTGGAGTCAGCAAAACGAGGATATTGTTTCTCGTTAATGGTTTTTCCGTCGCGCGTGGTCTGGTACATTCACAGCAAGAACGGAATAGTTGCAAATGGAAGAGAACGCACAGACCAAAACGCAGGAGAAGCAATCTTATATGCATTAGCACGATTACCGCTAGAGGGAGGTCATTTGCTTAATGATTAAAATCGTAGGCAATATAGCACATGTCCAGTCATCCAGAAAAAAGACAATTCATTATCACGTCTGCTATTCGGGGATACTACATCGATGGATATGTGACTGTCCCCATTTCATATTTCGATTGTTAGACAAAGGCGGAGAATGCAAACACATAAGAGAGGTAAAGCAATACCAGAAAGAGGAATCAAAGAATGTCATATACACCAACGCAAATAAGAAATGTATTTCTGGAGATTAGAGGACATCTCCAAGATCTAAACATTGGTAAAGCGCTATTTGAAACCGATAGAGCCATAAATGGACTTGAAAAGTATGGAGTTGTGACGCATGAAATCGCAGACCCACAAGAAAAAGCCACAGAAGAAGAGTAAACCAACATCTCCAAACGCCAAGCATGAAGATGTTTTCGTAAGGGCCACACCTACCACCGCTGCTCAAATACAAGCCTTGGCAAAACAGATATGGACGACTCACATGTCCGCATGTAAAAAGGCAGGATATAACCGCCCGACTGCTAAAATGGCGTTGGACTACATGTTAGCGGGAATATCGGAGACCTGCGGGTACAAAACCGAAATACAAACCACGGCAAATAACATATTTCTAAGAATAGCATACTCGGAGCTGGAGGAATAAAGTAATGGGATGGACAAAGCAAGCAAAGAAGGACGCTGTTGGCAAGTGGATCAAGTTCGATGAAGAACATCCGGCATGGACTGTACTCTTCATGGGAGATCCGAAAATCGTCGAGAAGATAAGCACAATGGGAGAAAGAAAAGGAGAAGCCTATAATGCGTATGAATTCCCGGTAGAAGTCGAGGGAGAAGGAAAGATCCTTTCAGTAACACAACGGTCACTGCTCCGCCAGCTCATTGAAGAGGAAGAAACAGAGCCATTGGTAGGCAGAACTCTAATGATAAAATGCCTGGACCTCAAGACTAAGAAAGAATGGAAGATAAGAGAAGTCAAGGCCCCAGGAATAGGGCAAGATTGGGCAGCCAAGAAAGAGGCAGCCCCGGAGGAAGAAGCAGAACCCGAGCCGATAAAGGAAGCCTCGGAGCAGGATGATAAAGCTAAGGAGAAATTCAAGAAGGAGGTGGAGAAGCGGACCAGAAAGAGAAAGGCTGCCGCCAAAACAGAGACAGGAGGAGAGGATGCTAAGAAAAAAGACTCCCCAGCAGAAAGCCAATGAAGCCAAGAAAAAAGCAGCATGGATAAAGGCAGAAAAGCCTCACTGGTCAGACTGCCTCAGCTGCAAGATAAGTTGCGAGCAGAATATACAATTTGGGGAAAGCAGTTATTCAATTGTGACGTGCCCGGTGCGACACGTTACAGAACCATTTTTCCCGTATAAGTACAGGCAAATGAGAAAAGAAGCGATGGAACAAGTAACAGGAGATAACGAGAATGGGCAAAAAGGAAAGAAACGTGTTCGGCCCAAATGATATTATCGGGCCGGGAACATTGATATTGAAAAGTGGCGCTCGGATAGTGGGAACCGTAGTCGGAGTTTTTGACAATGCGGTAGCAGTCAAACTCCAGGATGCCAACATGGTAGTGGTTGTATTCGATGCAATTGAAGTCTACATTCCACCACCGGACCAAGCAGAAGGAACCCCGGAGGCTGAGTAGATGGGCAAGAATAAGAGAGGCATGAGACTGAATGCATATGAGGCCAGGAAGCAAGGAATATCTGTGGCCGCCTATATCGCCCACAAACATCAGATGAAGGCCACAAGGAAAGCAACGACTCCTGCGATGTCTGCGAGAATGAACAACGAAGCCCTTCAAATCAGATTAGGAAGGGTAGTACGCTAAAGAAAAGGAGCAGAGATATGAAATCGAACATACCGATAAATCCAGACAAAAAATCATATATCGAGGCGATGGGAGTATCCAACGAACGAATTGATTACATCATAGCGCAAGTAAGGCAGATGATAACCAAATCCTGTAAACATTCAGATGTCGCAGCAATGGCAATCGATTTGTGTCGTACTCCAAATGAATTGTACGTAGTCGCCGGATTGATAGAGAATACATTAGATCGTATGTCAAAGACCTAGGAGAAAGAAGTATGCATGTAAAAATAACAGTATCTACTTCAGGGAAGGCCTTGAACATTGGTAAATCGAATAGCATTGTACTGAAAGACGTAACCAGTCTGGAAGAAGTACATGAGGCCATCAATAAAGAATTCAAGAGCTTCTTTCCCAACTATCAAACTCTGGATAAGACGCCAGCCAAGCCTAAGAAGGAGCCAAAGACATGAGGTTAATATTGGCAGCTATAAGCTGCCTTCTCCTCTTTTCAATGGCCATAGCTGAGGAGCAGACAGCAGCAGATAAAATGATGGAGACCATACAAAACGGGACATTGATGTCATCATTAACAGTTAACGGCGCTTATAACATTTCGATTGATGTAGGGTTTCCGCGATCTGATATATTCGATGGAATAACAAGGCTAAAACTGGACAAAGACAAAACATACATAGTAGCGGTGATCGAGATTGAAACTACCAAAGGAAATGATAGGGCGACGCGCTAACCTTCTCATGGAGGGTATCGCCGTCCAACCTGTGACCATAAAGACGATCACAGATGATGAGTTGATATGTGAATATGACGACAAGCAAGAAGTCCATATTGCGACGGAATATCTGCGGGCCTGGTGGCCGGATGTAAGAAAGAGAGTAGATCCTGAGGTACTGAAACGCCGGGCGGCCAAAGCAAAGGCTACCAAAGCTGCCAGATGACAAGAAACCACATGAAAAACATAGACAAGGATAGAAAGCAAAGGGCCATAGAAAGATCGATTTAGGAGGACTTGGGACATGACAGAAGAGGAGCTTAGACAACTGAATCAGCGGTTAATGGTAATGGAAACCGGCATTCTTCAACTAACAGCAAAGCTAATAGGCATCGAACGAAAGATAGATTTGATAGCAATGGCATTAGGAGCAACAGAACAACCAGTATTACTAGCTCCAGATGGAGAGCCATACAACGAAAACCATCTAGGAGATAGAGAAATGGAACTGGACGAAGTCGAGATAATTCAGTTCTTGCGACCGAATGGAGTCCGGCGCCGGATGAGTACAAAACTATCTGTCGCCTTGGCCGCCGTGAGCAGAAACATGGTGCTAACCGCCGAAGTACTTCCTACAGGCAAATTAGTTATCTGCGGACGCATGAAATGGCAAGACGAATCAGAGGAGATTTCAACCATGGCCGATAATGGCCCAGGAGACAACGACCCTAATAGAGCAGTGGCTACGATAATACGACGACTAGCAAAAGAGTGCATGGGAGAAGATATCAATGAATGAGGAGGAACTAAATCGTCTATCGTGCCCTTTCTGGTCGATATTGGAAAAGGTAGTCGTGTCGTGCAGACCCGATTGTGCCCTACGACAAAAGTATGTCTGCGCTGATGGCAAAATCTTTGTATGGTGCGGTCTCGCCCCGGTAGAATAAAAGAGAAGAAAAGAGATTAGGCGGAGTGGGTAGTTCTGCCCAACTCCGCCAATCGTTCCATACTGCTTTTTCCCATATCGCCGCCCTCCCCTACTTCTTCTAACTCGATGCTTGATTTGTATTTTCCGGCCTTCTTGGACGCGGCTAATTCTTTTGCACTGTACCCCACAGCTGCCCAATCGATTTCCCGAACAGTTTCTTTTATGATGTTCTTTGCAGTCGGTTTAGGCAAATTGGCTTTACACCGCCAGCATTGCCCAGGGTTGGCAGTATCTTTTATTTCGTTTACTGCGTTGCAGACCTCGCACGCAATTAATGTTAGTCCTGCCTCTCCCATTTCGCTAATCCTGGCGGTGGACGGCTTTTCTTCCTCGATAGAGACATCTCCGCTACTCTGGCAGTACATGAATAGCTGATACATATCACCCTGGCCCTGAACGCATGTACGGTTTCGGATGATCATTTCATCTAATCGGCCTTCTCGTACGCCCTCAAAGCACTCATCAATATCGTAGGGTTTGACCTCATTGAAGAAGAACTTTAGCCAATTTTCCTCTGATCCTGATGGCATTGTACCCGTAAGACCGTTTTTCCAGCCTCCTTCAAGCATGGCCATCATATCGTGCCACTCGACCGACCAAATCCAAGGTGCTTTAATGTGGTACAACATGGCCCGAGTAACGAAGCACCGGCACTCAAACTTTGCGTTAAATGCAAGAATTACATCAGGCTCTTTCGAGGCAATGTAATCGAACATTTCTATGCATAGAGCTTCTTCGTCCCACCCCGCAAAGGTCTTCATATCTGCCTTCGGTTCTTCTAAATCCCATACCGAGCAGACTATGAGCTTGTACTCCCAAGGGTTCAGACCTGTAGTCTCAACGTCTAGAGACAATACCTTTTTTCCTATGCTGTACGCGACTTTGGGAATTGTCGGAGTGGCACTTTTGAGCTGAGATGTTTGATACTCTGAATATGTCGGCACCTCACTATTGCCAGCTTCGACAACGACAACAGTCGGCGCCGTAGAAGCATATGCAGAAGAGGCCGCGGCTTCTTCTGCTGCCAACGGCTCCAATTTCACTGTTACCGTGTTTTCAGTATTAGGAATAACTTCAACCATATTACAACCATCCTGCCAATCTGGCTAAGTATTGTGCTTCGCTTCCCCAGGCTATTATATCTGTAGCATAGCAATACAAGTCATACGGAGCATATCCGGTTTTGCTGATGGTAATGGTATAATACCCATAAGGCAAATCAAGATAGCAAGGAGTCCACTCGCCAACGCTGCCGCCGTTAATGAGAACCTTAGCTCCACTTGGATCAGAGTTGACGAAGACTCTCGCTATTTTGGTCTCTTCTAACTCTCCCGTCTCCCCGGAGTCTTCTGTGGGCGGTGTTACAATAGAAACATCCTCGTCTAAGAAGGCCGGAGAGACGTAAATATCGTCTCCTTTAGCCGCGTACACGGTCTTGATCCATTGCTGTTTTCCGGTTTTAGTCATCCTGATGGAATGGTAACCAGGCTCGATGGCATATTGCTTATCTATCTCAGGCTCTACCTGGATCTCATCTTGCCAGATCTTCGCGTCCCGGCATGTTTCGCCATAAGTTATAGTGGTCGCTTTGGCCTTAGTGGCAGAGCTCTTCTTTGAACTACCACCACCGCCACCACCGCCACCACCGCCCCCAGACGAAGACTTTTGAACATATTCATCTTCTGCCGGATCCGACAGAACGGTTTTCTGGCCGGCGTAGATTGTTATGTTCTTGGCATAATCCTTCTTTCCCTTCTTTTTGATAACGATGGAATAAATCCCAGGTGTTACGGGAACAACGGTCTTTCCTTCAGTTGGATAGAAGCGCTTTCCATTAATCCATACTTCTGCATCAGGAGAAGTTTGTAAATCAAAGCCCGTCTGTTCTTCGACTTCAGGAGTGGAGGCGAACGCATCCACTTGAAATGTGGGAATAAAGGTCGTATGAGTGCCCTGGCCACCCATGAGAGTTAGGGTATCATCCTTGAAGCCAGGTTTGGAAAATACTATCTTAACCTTCTCGTTAGACTCCAACGACTCAAGAACAGTTACCCCGGTAAGACCTCCTTCGATTATTTGAGATCCTTTAGTCATTACCGACCCAGCAGGAACAGTGATGGCAACGACTGTAGGCTCTTTGGTTTCGACGGTTCTCTCGTATGCTTTGGCCTGCGCCACGATAGAAGCGGCATCGATTGTCTTATCGCCGCCATACAGCTCCGATTTAAGTTGCATTCGGCCAAGGACGTTACCATTAGAATCCTCGACTGTGACATCTCCAATGAATGTTTCGTCTATCGTTCCAAGCTTATAATCACCGTCGCCCCTGGCGTAGAGCTTGCCGTAAGTCACTTTCCAAGTCGGATCCGCATTAATCACGTTAATTGTGATCGGCGGATTATCTTTGGCAATGAAATTGCCTTCGGCATCGAACATTGCCGCGTTAGCTTCCAAGGCATCCTCAAGAGCACGAATGCCTCGCACTTTTTCATTGTAGACGTTCGCCGCTTCTAGGTATTGCCATTTGTCCCGAAGAGATTTCTTGGTCTCCTCCAGGGCATCGCGGGCACTTTTGATGTTTTGCAGGTTGGCAGATGGATTTGATAAGCTCTTTGCAAAGCCTATGTTCTTGATGGCATCTGATGCAGTGCCTACGAGCGTATTGTAAGCGAAAACATGATCCTGTGAGTACTCTCCTGAGAGCTGTAGTTCGCCTTTGGTTTTCCATGCAGCCTCGCCGAATGTCTGGATAAATTCGGTAGTCTGGAACGGCAACGTGCCCATAGCACCGATACCACCGATAGGACCAGCAGCCATAAACGCGCCAGCAGTTCCAAGGATACCGACTCCAGCTCCTAAGGCAGCCATGCCTTGATCAGATGTAAGCCAATCTTTCGCTTTATTTTCGGCTACCCACATGGTGGATCCCTGGAGCCATTCATTAAGTCCGCCAGTTGTCATCCAGTTTTGAATGTCAGGTTTACCACGTTCACCTCCAAAATGATAAGCTAGACCGGCATTGAACATTGCCATCGCAGGAGCAGGTATCTCCTTCTCTATCATTTCTTGGTTGAATCCGAACACGATGTCTTTTTGCTCTGCCGTAGACAAATTTTGTCCGCCGTGCCACTTGTCAACATATCCTTTGCGTGCGTTGTAGCTGGATGAAAGATCTACATATGTATCGAGATCGTCCTGAATAATACTCTCATACTTTCGTGAAATTTCGGCCAAGGTGCGATACTCGACGCCGCTTTGACTCATCTGAGGAACTAAGTTCCAGAAGTACTTACAGATCAGCTCATTATTCTGTCCTTCCCCGGCCTGATCGGGATACGTTCTATCAAGATATGCCTTAGCTGCAATTCTCTTCTCTTCGTCGGTCACTGGATATATGTTGCCTCCCGGCAATTGCAGATCAAATGTCATATCCGCACCTGTGGCCATGACGGCAGTAGTCAAAGCATCTTTCGGTACTTCAGAATAAGGAGGCTCTTCCCCTGCCTCGATTGCGTTGGCATTGGCAAGCATCTGTTCTGCGGTTAGAGTAGGAACTTTATAATCGATGTCAACCGGCACAGTAGACGGTGGCTGTTCGTTTATAGTTGGAATGGGATTAGTACTTACAGTGACATCCACGGACCCGGTCGGAGTATCACCGACAAGTTCCATGTCTTCCTCTTCATCCTCTCCATATTTCTCTACAGCCTTGATCACCGGTGCTATGTACGAATCATATTGACGTTCAAGCCATGAATCATCTTCAGAGATATGCACCGTGGGTTCTGCTTCGATGTGGGACAATAAGACTTTTTTATCTGGATATGCTTCCTGGAGGGCAGTGGCAAGCTTTTCAGTTTTGATTGTGCTTCCAGATTGGTCAACAACCGATTTATTGATAGACGACTCAGCAGCACCAATGCTTTCTTTGCCCAATGGCGAAACAACGCCCCCACCAATGTTAAACGAGTTGCTAGACTTGAAAACACCTTTGGCGTCAAACACGCTAACCGTATACGTATTCGTGGTCACTCTCGATACTATCACCCTTGAGCCATCTGCGTTATAGTAGACTCGTTGCCCCATTACAGGAGGAATCATACTGGATGTTGCTTTTCCTGAGAGAATCAATGAGGTAACCGAATCGGACACCGGAATAGATCCGACACCAGTTATTTCATGGGATTCAATAGACGGAATAGACCCGGCAATCTGATCAAAGTATGATTCCTGCTCTCCAAAGTCAATACTCTTGAGATAGTCATCTTCGATAGTAGGAAAATCGAACTCGACAAACTGAGATTCAAAATCCGCTATGCTCTGGATCATATCGTCTATGTTTATCTCTTTATATTGCCCCGTGATGATTGCTAAATCGCTTTCTTGGGACATATCAGTTACCTCTCTCCTTTGTATTCTTGAAGCTCTTTCTTCCGTCTATCTATCTCATCATCGAACGCAGTCCGCTTCTTTATCGGTTCTTTGCCATCACTTTTCATTACGACCTGGCGCATTGAAATATCATCTCCTTATGAGAGGCTCTGTAGCCTCACTACAGGCATTATATCTTAGTAGGGGATAAGATTATCTCCTTGTGGTAGATCCTCATGATTTGAAGCTTTCTGAGGAGCTACAAAGGATTTGGAAGCATTAAGGTCTTCTACTAACTCCCGGTCCAAACATTTCATGATAAACTGATTCAGTTCACAGTTCTTAGTAAGAATCTTATTTAGCATATTCTTCTGTTGAATGATCATGTATGCAAACATGCAGGCTACAAGACCCTGAGATTCTATGACGTTCCATATGAAATCTAATTGATCCATCTTATTCAGCTCCAATATCACATAATTAGCTTACCGTTATGTAATTAGTTCTAACAACAGAATCCCAACCATAAGCATTGGTAACAATGAGCTTAACCGTATATGAGCCGGGTACTGTATACAAATGAGTAGGGTTCTGTTCACTGCTATGAACGGAACCATCGCCGAAATCCCAATCCCATGTACCGGTAGCATGATAACTATCGTCGATAAATACCGCAGGTGTGGACGTGTTGATAGTACGATCTTCAGCCATGAAATAGGCCCGAGGAGGATGGCCATAACCAGAAGGCCGGATAATCTTTGTTCCGTGGGTTATGACCGAATACGTACCATCGGACCCGTCTGTAATATATAACCGATATTCAAGCAAATCACCAGCTATGAACTGAAGAGATGGGTTCTGCCGAAGAGGGACATTAAGCCAACCAGTACCAGCAGCAATAATATAGTAGTCATCATTGATTTTCACGTAGATCCCGAATTTAGAATCAGGAGCGCATGCCATAGAGATCATATCAACGAAATAGATAAAATCCGGATTTTCAAAGGCAAGTTGATAATTCTGATAACCTGGAAACGTTAATTCAATAGAGGCAACATCTACCCAGGGCATCGCATAGTTCGCGTCATACTCGACAGTATGGCCCGGAAGGGTTTTACCCCAACCAGACGGATTATCAGATATGTTTCTACTCATAGAACCCGCACATCCCAAACGGCTTCCAAAATTCTAAGCTCCAGGCCCAGACATAACTACCGTAATAAGGACCATTCACGTTCACACGCGCGACACTCCCAGGAGTAAATAGTTCACTGGAATCCGCGGCAGGATCCCAATTAAGATCCTCCCCGGTTTGGATAGTCCATTTTTCGACTCCATCAATCCGTAGGGTACAAGAGCAGAGACCAGCCGGTGACGAAGTAAAATAGAATCCTTTGAACGGATAAGTAGTTACCAGATCCGGCATATAAAATGAATACTGATAATCACCGAGCATGTTAGACCATACCGTCATAGAATAATATTTGACAGCAGGCAACCGCGCAGATCCAGAAGGTCCATAAAAAACCCTTCTTCTCTGTTGACTTATATCCCGAATCATAGTAACCTTCCCTAGATAAACTGCTTCATGAGAGAGATAAGACGATTGATCGTTTCCACCATGAGCACCATTATGCTATTAGGATCAGGCTCGTTGTTTCCCCGAACAGATAGCATGATATTAACACTGTGACTATAATCTCCGCCTCTGTTCCATGCAATAAGGAAAAGGTCGTTGTCTTCTACATCGAGATTATAGTAAATAGGCGCATGGAGAAGCAGGCCATCTGCCGTATAAAATCCGTCCATATTGGAAGGCAAAAGCTGCATGGCTCGATTGCAAAGGATAACAGCCGTAGAGAATCCATCCCCAACCTCAAAGAGAACCTCCATATCGGTTAAAATGCCACTAGAGGCTCCTATCGCCTTCACAACAGGGTTATCTATGGTATTGGTAGGCAATACAGTCAATTCATGGCTATAATGCATTTAGAGACCTCTCATTCATAATACGATAGTCCTCATAACGCTATAAGCAACTCCGCCAGAAGTATATTCAATATGAAGCTTTGCACCTAAAACGTTTCCAGTGTAGTCATACGACCGAACGTACACATTGCCAGTGCCAGAAGTCCCAATTATAATGAACTGCATCGCCGCGCCTGCCGCATATGAATACGATTCCATTAACTCGGTAATGATGTCCGATATATCCGAACTCTCAAGCCACGTTCCCGGATATGAAATCACCCAGGACACGGAAGCCGTTGTCTTTACCCTGGCAGCTCCATCAGTTAGACTCTCGATAACAGACGGGTCTTCATCATCTTCACCATAAATAGTAACCGCAGGCGAGGCTTTGTAAGAATTGCTCACATAATAAAACTGTAAATACGCCGCGTCTATCGTAGCACCATCGGGAATAGTAACATCCTGAAAACGGACAGCGACAGATGTAGCGTTTCCGCTTGCCCACCCCATTTCCAAGTATGTAATGGCGTTCCCAAAATATGACGAATACCATCTACAATCGTTAGCGCCATCGTCCTCGACCTGGTAATCAACCTCCGACATAGTCCGAACCCTTCAGCTTCCTTCTATGGTAATTCCAACCGCAATAAGCTTCATGCTAGTCACAGAATCAACATTAAGAGATATCCAGTCGCCCTTTGCAACAGAAATACTAAGCCCGGTCTCCTGGCTTTGCGTACCACTCGCCGCAATGGAAAAGATATCAACTTCATCATCATTTACAGGAACACCGCCACTATAAGGCTCGATCCACATAGCAACAGCAATAGCGCCACTAGTGGCGTCTAAGGAGACAACTTCGACCTCAGTAATAAGCCCGGCACAAGGACATTTAAACCCCCCACGAACGCCAGCAGTGATAACATTAGTCCCATCTCCTATCAAAACCGTTGCCATCCTGATATCTAG